>BNJS01002469.1_pt1 | contig 279043 bp, 359 predicted proteins | sample 8540461 | NCBI WGS metagenome assembly BNJS01 (sample SAMD00202454, study PRJDB9452) | human saliva metagenome | isolation source: human saliva | place: Japan | reverse complement strand
TTTACTACTACCAATATTTTTTTAGTTTATAATAGTCCTCTTTTTTTTTAAAAGATACAAATTTTTATTAACTCAATTAATTTTTCATTCATATTACCCTCCTATTTATTTTTAATGATAACAATTCTAATAAAAATGAAATTATTCTCTCTCTGAAATTATACTGACCTCTACAGTCATCCCTTTTAAGCAGATATATTATTAATATTATTACTTTTGAGATACTTCCTATTATTAAATAAAACTTTTTCACCATTTATATCAATAGAATCCATTTGAAATTTACTAGAACATTTCCATAAAATTTAATATATATGCAAAATCATTTTCCTATTAGCTTGTATTTTATTTCTATTGTACTTTTATATTTTAAAATATCTTTTCACTTATCAGAAATTTCGATATAATAATTTTTGTGCTATCAGGGAATACTGTTCCAATTTGGAGTCCCTTCTACGTAAAAGTCTCTTGTTTATTTATATATGTACTAAGTTCTATATATCCCGTCTATTGAGTGAGTATATAGTTTCTATGTTTATTTTTACCTCTTGAATCTCTCAAGTCGATATTGCATAAACTTGCTTTTATATTTTGCAATTTTACTAATATGTTCAGGTATATTCAGCCAGAAGCTCTTCAACACTCTTAGAATGTTTAATTTGTCAATAGAATGTAACATATTCATTTAAAATATTCAACGCTAGTAAATATGGTACTCCAAAAATTACATTGTTCTGCTTTACAAAGTCTAAGCATTTCTTCTGCTTCTTCTGAGAATAAGATAAAAGTCACACGAGCTTTTACACCAGTTTCAATACATTTTACAATGTTCAAAATGAGTTTGAATTGGTGTACAGGTACTCCTAATATCAAATTTATTTTCATTTAACATTTCATTATAATCTATATATATCCATTTTAATATTGCATTCTTTCTGAATAGCTTTGTACTGTAGATAAGTTTATATCACAAATAAGCTGAAATTTTACATTTCTCTATACTTCTGATAAGCTAATATGACGCAAATTTATCTTTCTATTGGGATCTTTATCAATGTTATGAGGCAATTTGTCCTAAACCACCAACCCTACTCTATACATTTCTTTTCTCACTCCTTATTTTTCATTAGAGCAATAATAGCCTCCTAAAATTACTAGAATAGCTCCTATTCCTTGATAAAGAGTTAACTGTTTCTACTCCTAATGTGAAGTAACCTATAACAGCGGATTGAAACGGGGTATGAGTGAACGAGATTACATTAAAAGAAATTACTACTCCTTGTTTTGAACTATATAAAATGCCATTAACAACATTCCTGTGAGGCATTCCACCAAATTCCTGCCAAACTTAATCCTATTAGCATCCCTTCTCCAACTTCTTTTAATTGAAAGATTTTTCGCATTTATAGACAATACCAGATAGATAGTTTCCTGATAAAGTGGCTGTTGAAGCACTAATAACATTCTTATCGTAATAGCAACATACTAGCAAATTCTGAATGGATTGGATAAAAATAGCAGTTCCTAAAACATAGTACCCTTTAAAATCAGAACCTCTCTACCTTATTTCCATAGATTATAAATACCATAGAACCAATAAAAGCTAAAATACTTCCTATGTAAAATCTGTTTACTCTATTTCGTTTCATCTTTAGAGAAATTGCTGCCATTAATTAGTGCTAATGGCATTGCTAAATTCAAATATACTCCTGCTAATGCTGGTGTATTTTAATCATTGATATACATATTTCCGTCATCACTCCAAGTAGTAATAATTTAATAATTTTGGGCTCTATCAGAATCTTTTTAAGTTCTTCCTGAAATTTGGAATACATATCAAAATAAATAAAAACCACCAGATAAAAATCTCACTGCGTTGTGATTTACTGTCTCAAAATGAATACTCATAAATCTCATGTGCAAAATCCAAATCCCACTTAAGAATAATGTAAAACTCTTATAAAATGCTCTCTTTCCATATCTCCCTATTATACATTATTTGTATTGTGAAAGTATTTTGATTATAAATACAATTGTTTTGTTTCTTTTAATATTCTTGTTACTTTAGGAAATTATAAATTGAAAGAAGAAGTTAAATCTTATGTTCGAAGAAAAGATAAAGTAAAGGGAGAGAGAAATCTTCCTTAAAAATATGTTCTGAAAATTATTTTGTAATAGTAATTATAATTCAATAACTATATTATAAAAACTAAAATTGATATAAAATAGCAGTATTTATTATTTGAAATTTTATGTGTTCTTACTAAGTAAGTATAAAAACTATTTCTTTAATATTAGATATATAAAAATAAATGATATAATTTTAATAAAATAAAATTTCCTAAGAATAGCATTTAATGAGATATTCGCTCATTTTCTTGACATAAAACATAGTAAATTATATACTCTTTCTACAAGTCAATTTAATTATTATTTAGTGGAACAATAGAAGAATATAGAGTGGAAAAAAGAAAAATATGAAAATAAATAATCTAAAGAGTTTAAACCAATTCTGTCATTTATTAAACTACTCAAATAAATAATTTAAAAATCAGATATATTATGGTATGTGGAAGAAGTAGTCAATGGGGAAAAAGTCTTAGAGTGCCTAAGCTATATTTGACTAAAAAATACTCTAAAATCCATTGTTGAAGAACAAGGTAATATTATTAAAGCTGGTGGAAATTTTTTGTAAAATAATGTCTCTATTGTAGATAATAGTGGAAAATAATAGCTAAAAATAATGTATTAATAAAATCTAAAAATATTTATCAAAATTCAGCATATTCAGATAGTGGGACTATATGGGAATAACATTGATTTAGTTGCTAAGGAAAAATATAGAAAAACATTGGTGGAAATATTTTAGCAGAAAAATGATAAATTAATATTTTTAGTGAAATGAGTATCAAAGAATAGGAAGAAATTATCAATTAACGATAACGATTATCATGATGTTTACACTGATGTTAGAGGTAGTGGAAAATATTGTAGGAAAATACATTTCTATTGTTGCTAATAATGTAGAAAAAATACAGGAGCAGATGAGCTCAGATAAAATAGAAAGCGGTGCAAGAAAGATCTAGTTATAGAAATCTTAAGCTGTTGATAGCAAGAAATGGTGAAAGATTATGTATTAGATGAGAAGAGAACTAATGTAGGAAGTAATTTAAAAGCTAAGGATGTAAAGACAACATCATTAGGCGATATAGAATAAATGGTTCAAATGTGGTTGCAAAGAATGAAGTTAATATTAAAGCTGATGGAGATGTAAATACTAGTATCAGCAACTGATAGCAGATTCTATGCACACAAAGAAACAAGTAAAGGTAAGTTTGGAAAATCAAGCTCCAGAAGAAAGTGTAGCCTATACACCTCGTAATACGTAGCTTCTCAATATAATAGGAGATAAGATAAAATATTACAAGTGAAAGATGTGAGTCTTTTGGGAAGCAATGTTCAAGCAAATGAAAGTGGTAAGATGAGGCTAGAGGAAATATTGCTCCAAGCAGGTGTAAAGATAATAACTATCATTATGAATATACAAGCAGAGTAGATTTGAGGCTTGATTTCAGAAATCTACAACAAGTGAAAATTATCAAGAGAATGCAATACTAGCAACAATCACACTTATAATTTTATACATAAGATATGAGTGTATATTAAATTTATGATGAACAAATAAACTAGCTATAAAGAGTTCTACTGGAATTTCTATATTTTCATATAATTCTTCAAAAGATATTGAAGGTAGAGTAAAAAGTTTAAAGGTGGAGATTTTTATTCTGTATGGGTGTATATAACAAAAGCAAGGGAGTTTAGGAGAAAGAACATTAGTATTGGGATAGACTTATATATGCAACTCAATGATAAATTAAGGAAAGCAAGGAAAACTATGAAGGACATAATAACTTTCAACAAGGAAAGGGTGAAGTCAATATGAAACTGCTAGAAATATACTTAATGATTATCAAGGGTACAGGAAGAAAATTTGAAAGGGATAGAAGTACTAGTTAAAGAAATAGTGACACAAAATGTAAATATACGAGGATATATGTTAACTTAAAAGGGTGAAAGAAGTGTAACCACTAGATTTTACAATAATTATGATTCAAAAGGACAGCACATATAATTCCAGCGAATCCTAAGCCATGAATATATTAAAGAAGGGAAAAGAGAATATGAATGAAAATATTGATATATGATGAATTATTTATTTTTATGGGGATGTGAAGAAAAATTTTAAAATTTATATGGAAAGAGAAAAATTTTGGAAATTATAGGAAAATATATTGAAGATAGTCAGTAATTACAGTAATGAAGAACCTTTTAATTTACCTGAAATAGGTTATGATTCAGTTGTTTTTACAAGGTTCTTAGTAAAATAGACGAAGATGATTTGAAATATCTAGAATTTTTGAGGATTGGGATGGGTGTTTGGTAATTGAAATTTCAATCTATAATTATCCTGATGAAATAAGAAAACTTGGATAATGAGATAATCTGGATAAAAGAAAATATCAAGAAAGAACATATAGATATAATTAATCAAAAATAAAAAGTTAGAAGAACAGAGAGGAAGAGAGTATTTTAAATATTTAGATGAATTGGAAATTTTGAGAAGAGAAAAAGTAAATACTCCAAAAAGAGAGGAGGAACTTATTAAAAATAGAAGAAAGAGAAGAGGCTGGAAAGCGATATGCTGAATATAAAAGACGTTTAAAAGGATGGATAGAATATATGAAAAATATAATGAAAATGTTTAACAGACAATAAATTTTCATTAATATATCTTAAAAATAGAAGCAATAATGTCAATGAAGAAAGAGAAAACTATTTTGATAATATAGTATCAACTCAACGCAAATGAAAGTGAAAATTTAAATATATCAAGCTCAAATATTGTTGCAGATAAAGTAGATATTAAAGCATGTAGTTATTGAAAGTAAACAAGATAAGACACGAAAGCAAAAATTCAAGCTATGGAGCAAGTCCAAATGATACTTTAACAAGAGAACAAAGGAAAGCTATAAGTAAATTAGGTAAAAATACTTTTTAATTCTGAATTTAGAGATTTTTCTAACAGAATGGAAAGATTTTCAGAAGAAAAAGTATCAAGAATACTTAGATGTCCAAAAAGAAAAGAAGAAGATTACCAAAAATCATTTGTATATATATAAAGAAAGAGGTGTTAATGAATGATAATAGAAGATATATATCAATACCTGATATTGTAGCTTTTTATTCCTTTTTATTATCTCTAATTTTGATTTTTACTCATAGAGTTAATTAATATAAAAAGATAGGATTTTTAAATTTTTATATTTAAAATAATCTTATTAGTTTTGATGTACACTGAAATTTAAATTTAATGTATAATAGGAATATTTTATTGTTACTATTTATACAATAAAAACATAAATATATGTTAATAACTTTATTTTTCTATTTTAGATTATCTATTTATTTATTTATTATTTATTATCATTATTTTTGTTTATTATGTTTATTATATTAAATATTAGATACTTTTTAATTTATTAAGGAAAAGATAAGCAAGAAGAATAAAGAAAGCTGGAGGAATAATAAGTGATTTAACTAAAGATTATTTATTTAGAGAAGTAGTTGATAAAAATGGGAAATTAAATTATAAAATATATCAAGAATATATGAATAAATGGAGAGTAAAATAATGATAAAATTTTTTGAATTTTTAAATAATTTGCATAGTATAATAAAAACTACTCAATCATCATTACCTTATGGAATTATATTTTTATTTTATGATTCTTTTTAAATTTAATTTTTCTATTTATTGAAATTAATTTGAGTACTTTGGAATGATTAATTATTCATAGCAACAAAAATTTTATATTTTTGTCCAGCTGATTTTTAGAAAATATATTTATACTTTTAGGAATTATTGTTCTCTTAATTTTAAAGATAAAATATAAGAAAAATAAATTAGAAATTATGATGGGGATACTAATTTTTATGAATATCTGATAGGAAGCATAATTTTAGATGTTTTCACATTATTTTTATATTACCAGAGGTTACTTAAAAAGTAATATAATTAATTTTTAAAAAGAAATTTATTAGGATGAGCAATAGGAGATCAAGTAGATCCAGAATACTTATCAATACTAGATAAAAAGCAATAAAGAATGGAAAAATAGATGATGAAATACAAATAGAACAAGTATCAGTAATGAATAAGTTATTAAATGATGCCCTAGCAAGAACTATAAGAGTTGAAAATATTAGTAATAAAAAGGAACGATATTAAAAGGTGTTGATAAGTATGGAAATAAGATAGTATACAGAAATTTTTCAACAGTAGAAAAAGTTATCCTACTATAGATGTGTATGAAACTATTAATGGTGATGAGAAAAAGTAATTTGAATTAAAATTTAGAGAGAATGAAAGTAAAATATAATATTAGAAGCCTTATTATTGAAGATAACGAAATTGACTTTATAGAAATTAAGTTAGAATCAAGTTCTCTTAATTGGAAAAGAAATTCAGATATTAAAAAGTAAAATTGAATATAAAGTTTTGAAAAATAAAGAAATATTATTAATTGTAAAATCATTTTATTCTTATTTTGTTGAAATAGATGGAGAGAGTAAAGGAATATTTTTGAAAAACAAAAAGATATAATAGATATTTAAAAATGCCTTACTATTAAGGACAGAAGAGGAAAAATGAAAATAAAAATTTAATAATCAAAAGAGGGAGTAAGAGTAGAGATAGAGGTGAAAAATATGAAATCAAGTAATATTCTCATTGAGAGTTTAGAATACAAAATTTCATGCTATATATTTTTATAAAAATTATTATGAAAACGAGAAATACTCAATAAAATATTAGTTTTGAAAAATGTTAAAAATTTTACTTGCACAATAGAAGAATTATGTTATCGTGGATGAGCTTTACGATTTACTTGATGAAATAAAAATAGAAGTAGTTTTACAAGAGTTTTTATAGAAATAAAAATTAAATAAACTATATATTTTTGATGCTAACTATAGTATAACAATTATAGAATTTTCTAAAAATGAATTGAGAGATCATAATCTAAATAATAAGATTTTTCAAAAATATTTGTTCACGAACTAGCTCATATGAATACTTATGATGAGGGCTATCTTGGAGAAGAAACATCACTGTATACAAGAAGCAAACTTGAACCTGATGATAAGACAAAAAGTATTTAGTGAAGCAGATAAAGAGAAGTATCTTGAAACTTTAAGAGCAAAGTATCCAAAGTAAAAATCATTGGAAGAACAATATGCAGAGGCTAAACTTGTAGCTAATAAGGATAAGAACATTTCTTTAATAAAGAGGTTTCATGATAAATATGTAAATCCAAATTTAAATAGTAAAGAAATAGAAGAATTAGCATTTAATGTTTCTAAAAAGAAAATTTATCAAACACAATATGTATACTACGATTTTTTTAGATAAAAATAATAGAGTTTTTAAGGATAAAAAGAATTTGAAAAATTTTCAAAATGAATTAAAAAGAAAAATTAAGAATGAAAAAGATCCTAGAGAAGAATTAAATAAAATAGAAACGAGATATTTTGGGATTATATATTTAGAGGATATTCTAAAGTTAAGGGAAAATAGATATAAATACTTATAAAAATTATATTAAACTTTATGGGGTGAAAAATAATGAATAATATTGATTGATATAAATGAATTTAATTATTTGTTCTTAATAAAAATAGCTATATTAACATATATATACAAATATATGCTATTTATAAATTAAAAAGGTATCTTATATTTTTGTAGTAAAAATTATAGAATTTTATTTAATACATCAAATATTTCTACCTGAGAGTTACCTGTTTATAGTATATAAATTTCTTTTTATATTAATTATAGGAGTTATACTATCAAGCTTTATAAAAATATTAAAAAGAATTTACTTTTTAGAGAAGGCTTACTTTTCATTTTGTATTTTTCGATGGTTTTCAATATGTGCACTTATTCTAATATATACTATTATACTTAATTCACAAATGTTTATATTAGATTTGTTTTTCGATTGGGCATTTAACAAATAGTGTTGATGAAAAAGTTTAGATTATGACTTAGTATAATTAAGAGAATTTTTAAGAATAAAAACTTGAAAATTCTCTTTTTATTCTATAGGAAAGTATAAATTTAAAGAGGTCAAATAATCTATAGAATAAATTATTTATCGATTAAAAGAGCTGTCGAAATTATTGCGACGGCTCTCCCTTTTATAAAATTTTTATAGTTATTTCTCCATTCAAGTAAAATTTGATTTTCTTTTCTCTTATAAGTCCATCTTCTTTGCAAGTTCTAGCAATACATCATAATTTGTCAAAGTCGAGAATGGGATCTTAGCCTCATCAAATTTTTCCTTAGCTTTATTCAAGTTATAGCTAACATTGCAACAACCCCTAAAAACTTCAAGTCCTTCTTTCTTGTAAAGCTTGAGTAGCTAATTACTGATGATTTTCCTGTTGAAATTAAATCTTCAACTACTACAACTTTAGCTCCTATTGTTCCTTCAATTTGATTTGTCTTTCCGTGTTCTTTTAGCAGAACTTCTAACATAAAGCATGGCAAGTCCATAATATCACTTATCCATGCACGTGAGGAACACCTACGCTGTTGCCGTTCCAACTATAGCTTCAACCTGAGATATAGCTCCTTTATTTTTGAACAAAGCCATTAGCAACTTGTTTTCTGATTTTAGGATAAGACATTGTAAGTCTGTTATCACAATGATTGGTGACTTCATTCCTGATGTCCAAGTGAACACAATTTTTCTTTTTTCAACCTCAATTCCACGGCCTTTTATATTTCAAGCAAAAGATTTAATAATTCTATCCAACATAATTTTCTCCTTATTTTATTTATTAATAATAATAATTTTTCCAACTTTCCAAGCTCTATATACTTTTGTATTCATTATGAAAATTTTCTTTATTCTTATTTAAAAATTTTTCATATTTATATCTGTAATAAATCAAGTTGTGGAGACAAGTCTATCTCCATATTTCATCATTATTCCTGTTGTATAATAATTTTGATTTGCCATATTATTTAAAATAATAATCTACCATGATATTCTCTAACAGTTCTGAGCAACTAAGCTATCATACATATTTTGCACTTGGAAACAATTCTTCATCTGTTACTTCATCTTTATTTCCATCTTTAATTTGTAATAAGTTTAACCCTAAGTTTACTTGTAAAATCTTTTTATATCTAGCAAGTACTAATACTACCATCCATCTGCCTGAAGTCTTTTTAGAAAATTCATCATAATATTTTCTTAAATTTTTCTTTGTCACCAATCTTTTCATAATATAACATATCCATTGCTAATCTTTCTTCTTCATGAGGTGTATTTTCATATATAAATCAAAATACTTTCTCATTCTTTTACTTCCTCTATATCTAGTTTCTAAATAATATCTAGCAACATGATACGATATATAAAGTTTTAGGCTTTTATCAACTAATTTTCTTTTTAACTCATTTAAAGTTCCTTCTATTGTTTCACCCCTGTAATGACTTATCTCTCAATTTTTCATCTACATTAATTGTTTGAGCTATCATTGTTGGATCAGTTTATATTTAATTTTCTTAAATCCTTTTCAATTCTTTCACGATTTGTTATAGCTAAACATTCTAAACCAATGAATAGAAAAAGTAATATTTTTATAATTTTACTTTTTCATATTTATCTCCCAAATTCAAACATATTTTTATAAGTCTCATATCTTTCTTCTGGATTTTCATTTCCAGTTATTGACCTACCTACAACAATATAACTAGCTCCACTCTCTATTTGCATCTATTGAGTAGCAACTCTTTTTGGTCTCCTTTTGAATCTTCAGCTAAGTCTAATTCCTGGATTGATTATTATAAAATCCACTTTGTTCTCTAATGTTTCAAGAACAGATGATACAACTCCGTCAACTCCACTTTCTTTTGCCACTCTTGCATAATTTAAAACAGATTCCTCTATACTCGTTCTGATATTTTGTTCTTTTCTCATATCTTCTTCACTTGTAGAAGCAAGTTGAGTTATAGCAATAACTTTGTATTTACTCCTGCTTCTATCATAGCTCTTTAGCTCCCTTTTAACATCTCAGAACCACCAGCTGCATGGACAGTTAATATATCAATATTAAATTGCTAAACCTTTGCTGCAGAATAAACTAGTATTCGGTATGTCATGCAATTTTTAAATCTAAAAATATTTTTATGTCCTCTTTTTGATTTCATCAATAACAACAGGTCCATTTTGTAAAATATAATTCCATTCCAACTCTCACAAATGTATCTTTCTTCCAAATTTATCCAAAAATTCCAAGTTTTTCAAGTGTCGGGGAAATCATGCACTATAACTTCTTTTTCATATGTTCCTCCACAAAAATAAAAATTTTAATTTGATTGAAATTTTCGATTATTTCCAGCTTCTGCCTTTAATATCTAAAAATATGATCGACTTTTAAATTCATCCAAGGCTCTTCCAAATTATCAATAATTTTGACAAACAAGTGGGTCAGGAAATTAGCTGTCCAACTGCCACTGCACTTGCTCCAGCTGATATAAAATCAATAACATCCCACTCATCACATAACTCCACCCATACCAATTATTGGGATATTAACTGCTTGTGCAACTTGATATACCATTCTAATTGCCACAGGCTTTATAGCAGGTCCTGATAAAACCACCAGTTGTATTAGCTATTATTGGCTTCCAGTTTTTCTATCAAGAACTATACCTACCAAAGTATTTATCATTGTAAGTCCATCTGCTCCAGCTTTCAACCGCCTTTGCCATTGCAACTATATCAGTTACATTTGGAGATAGTTTTACATAAACTGGCACTGATGAAACGGCCTTTACTTTTTCAGTTAGATTTCTTGCAACATCTGGGTCTGTACCAAACTGTATACCTCCGTGTTTACATTCGGACAAGATATGTTGAGTTCAAGAGCTTTTAACATTTGGTGCTTTTGAAATCAGCTACATACATATCTTCAATATCACTACCCGCAACATTTGCAATTATTGGCACATCGTATTTTTCTAATTTTTAATTGGTTATTTATAATCTCATCAACACCTGATTTTGTAAACCTATAGCATTTAACATTCCACTTGAAGTTTCTGCAACTCTTGAGTTGGATTTCCAAAACGTGCTTCTTTGGTCGCAGCCTTTATCATTATTGACCCAATTTTGAAATATCATAAAGCTCTGCATATTCTATTCCAAAGGCAAAACAACCAGAAGCTGGCATAATTGGATTCTTTTAGTCAAGTCCCGGAATTTTTACCTTAATCTTTCATTCAATCTAACTCACCTCACCTGCTAAATAAACTGGTCCATCATAACAAACTCTAGTATATTCAACTTTTCATCATATTTCATAACATCACTGTCTTTTTCTTTTACATACACAGGCATAATAAGCTCCAATTCACAAGCCATTCTATTTTCTAATGAAATATATCCCTCTTTATCAGGAAAATATTTATAATTGCTTTTTAACATCGGACGGGTCCACAGCTATAATATTTATAAAATTCAATTTATTTTTCAACTTGTAAATTTTTATAACATCAGTAACAAAGCCTTTTGTTCCGTGACTTCCATCAACTGTTGCAACGTAAACTTCTCCAAATAAATTTTCCTCATAAAAACTCATCTTTGAGTTGAAACCTAAAATACTCGTTACCTTTATCCTCTTTATGAAAATTGTTTTGCAGTTCATAGTGGTGGCACACAATTCCACCACCCACTAAAGAGCTGAACCTCTCCTCAAAGATAAAAATATCATATCCTCTACCCAAGGACCCATAACATCAATATCAATACCTGATGTCAGCCAAAAATCTTTGTTCCTCTCCGATAACTCTATAAATTATTGTAACAAGTTTCTCTCCTCTATCTATCTCAGAAAAATTGAGATGGGTCTTCTAAGCACATGCTCCCTACCATCTCCTATTCTGATATTTAAAAATTGACCAGGATCTCTACATTCTTTAACAAAAACTCTTTAATTTTTCATTTTGTATGTATCTTTTGCAATCTGTATATTTTCTTCAACAGTGCAGTATTCCATCTCTCATAGTTTTTCCTACCTTATAAAAATATATTATAATGCTTTCATTTTAAAAGTCATAGAATCTATAACTTTCAAAAGAGCGTTAGCTGTATCAAGAGATGTAAAAACAAATTATTCCATTTTCTGTGGCTCTTCTTCTGATTTTAAAGCCATCTTTTCACTTGATTTTCCCTTTAGTTGTTGTGTTGATAACAATATCCACATCTCCTTAGTTATTGCATCAAGTACAGAATAATCAGACTTATCAATCTTCCCAACTTTTTAACTGCAAACCATGTTCTTCAAAAATATGAGCCTGTTCCTCAGTTGCTGCAAAAAGTGTAAAGCCAACATCGGCAAAACCTTTAGCAAGCTCAAGAGCAGCTTCTTTATTTTTATCATCAATTGTAAATAGAACTCTACCATAATCTTTAATTTTTATTCCAGCAGTAAGTCCTTTATATAATGCTTTTTGTAAGTTTACATCAGTTCCGATAACTTCCCTGTTGATTTTATTTCAGGGACAAAAGTAGTATCAACATTTTTAATTTTTGGAAGCTGAATACTGGCACTTGTAACAGAAACAAAAATTTGGTATATCTGCTATATCTTTTTATATATCCTAAATCTCTCAATTTCTTTACCTAAAATACATTGCATTGCAATATTAGCAACTGGCACTCCAGTAACCTTACTCAAGAACGGCACTGTTCTCGATGCTCTTGGATTTACTTCAAGCACATAAATTTTCCCTTGCTAACCACATATTGAATATTGATAAGCCTTTAACTTTTTAAACCATTTGCCAATAGTATAATCTATCAGCGTTTCAATTTCTTTTTGTGATAGGCTTTGAGTAGGGTAGATTGAAATTGAATCTCCACCGTGAACCCAGCTCTTTCAATATGCTCCATAATTCCGGGTATAAATGTATTTTCTCCATCAGATATTGCATCAACTTCCAATTTCTTTTCCGACCAAATATCTATCTATCAAAAACTGATGTCAGGATTAATTTTAACGGCTGTTGTCATATGTTTTCTTAAATCTTCATCGTTATAAATAATCCATCGCTCTTCCACCCAATACATAAGATGGTCTAACAAGTGCGGATATCCGATTTCATTTGCATTTTAATTGCGCTCAACATCAAAAGCTGTCTTACCTAAAAGGTTGAGGTATTTTTAAATCTGACAATAGATTTTCAAATTTATCTCTGTCTTCGGCAGTATCTATTGATTCAAGAGAGCTTCCTAAAATTTTTAATTCCGTGTTTAACTAACTTGTCAGCTAAATTTATTGCAGTTTGCCCTCCAAATTGAACTACAACTCCAAGAGGTTTTTCTAAATCTAAAATTTCCATCACATCTTCTTGAGTCAATGGTTCAAAATATAGCTTATCTGATATTGAAATCTGTTGAAACAGTTTCAGGGTTATTATTTATAACGATAGCCCTCGTAAACCCAATTTTTGATAGCTACTATTGCATAGAACTGTAGCATAATCAAATTCTATACCTTGCCCAATTCTAATTGGTCCTGATCCAAGCACAACTATCTTTACTTCTTGTTGACTCGTTTTCAAATTCATAAGTTGAATAGAAATATGGAGTGCTTGACTCAAATTCAGCGGCACAGGTATCAACCATTTTATAAACTGGTCTTATATTATTTTTGTGTCTTAAATTCAGGATGTCTTGTTCTGTCATTTCCCATCTATGAGCAATTACTCTGTCTGAGAAACCGAAAGTTTTAGCTTTTTCTTAAAAGTTCGAAATATCATTTTTATTTTCTTTTAACAAATGCTCCAAATCAATTATATTTTCTATTTTGTTCAAGAAAATAAATCAATTTTTTGTGTAGTCGTAATTTCTTCTATGCTTACATTTCTCCTCAAAGCCTCTCCGATGAAAATAATCTTTCATCTCCTGCCATTTTTAATTCTATTTCATCAAACTAAATCTCATCTCCGTTTGGTGGTCCTAAATGATGTACTCCGTATTCAAGTGATCTTATAGCTTTGGCGCACGATTCTAAAAGTTCTACCTGTGCCATTACCTCACCTGTAGCTTTCATTTGAGTTCCCAGACATCTCATCTCCATCTCCGTTGATCAAATGGAAATCTTGGAATTTTACTTACAACATAGTCTATTGATGGCTCAAAACAAAGCATAAAGATGAATTTGCTTAACAGGGTTTATGAGATTTCATCTAAAGTCATGCTACTGCAATTTTGCAAGCAATCTTAGCTATTGGATATCATGTTGCCTTTGAAGCAAGAGCAGATGAACGAGAAACTCTGGATTCCACTTCTATAATATAGCATTTGAAATGAGTTAGGGTCTAAAGGCAATTTGAACATTACAACCTCCCTCAATTTTTAATGCTCTTATAATTTTTAAAAGAAACATCTCTAAGCATAAGTAAGCTCTATCTGTTAGAAGTTTGTGATGGAGCAACAACTATTGAATCTCGTATGTATTCCAACAGGGTCAATATTTTCGCATTACACACACAACGATAGCAGTATCATTACTATCTCTCATTACTTCGTATTCAATTTCTTTATAACCGGCTATTGATTTTTCAAGCAAACATTGATGTACTGGAGAATAATTTAAAACCGTTCACAACAATTTCTTTTCAAATCTTCATCATTGTAACAAATTCCTCCACCTGTTCCCCATTGTAAATGCTAGTGCTAACAATCACAGGGTAACCGATTTCTTTCACAAATTTTTCCACTTTCTTCAAAGTGAGTGAACAATAGCAGAATCAGGTACTAGCTCATTTAATTTGTTCATCAAATCTAAATAATTCTCTATCTTCTTGCTTGATTGAAGATAATTTTGTACCTAAAATTTCAACTCCACATTCAGTTAAAACTCCCACTTTCGTATAAATCAACAGCTAAGTTTAAAAGCAACTTGTCCACCTAAAGTTGGAAGCAAGGCATCAGGTCTTTCTTTTTCTTATAATTTTGATAAAAATTCAACAGTCAATGGCTCGATAAATATTTTATCAGCAATTTCTATCAGTCATTATTGTTGCTGGGTTTGAGTTCCTAGTATAACTTCATATCCTTCTTCTTTCAATGATAGACAAGCTTGGGTTTACTGCATAGTCAAATTCAGCAGCCTGTCCTATTATATTGGTCCAGAACCTATTACAAGTATAGTTTTAATATCTTTTCTTTTGGCATTTTATTCTCCTTTTACTTACCCATATTTTATCTATGTTAGCTATAAATTGGTCAAACAAATAACTCGAATCATTACTGGTCCAGGTGCAGCCTCTGGGTGATATTGCACAGAGAACACAGGATATATATGTCTAACTCCTTCACAACTTCCATCATTTATAGCAATATGAGTTAATTCCAAGTCAGTATCTTTCAACGAATCAATATCAACGGCATATCCGTGATTTTGAGAAGTTATATCCCTCTACCTGTTATTAAATTCTTAACTGGGTGGTTAGCTCCTCTATGACCAAATCTTTAATTTATAGTTTTTGCTCCACAAGCAAGAGAAATTAATTGATGTCCCATACAAATTCCAAATATTGTTACTTATCAATAATTCCTTTATCATCTCAATACTTTCTTTTGCATCTTCAGGATCTCCAGGGTCCATTTTGTTAACATTACTCCATCTGGGTGTAATCTCAAAATTTCTTCAGCCGTTATATTATGTGGCTTTAACGATAACATCACAACCTCTTGAAGTTAGCTCTCTCACGATTCAATCTTCATTCCAAGGTCAACAAGCACGACTCTTCTACCTCTTCCCAAAGCAGGAGATATTGATTTTGATGAAACTTGTTCTATTTGGATTTGTTGGTAGAGCTGTATTTTTCAACATTGCAACAACTTCATCAACATCTATAGATACAATACAACCTTTAACGACTCCTTTTATACGAAGTTTTCTTGTCAAGGCTCTCGTATCGATTCCAGCAATTCCTGGTATACCAAATTCTTTCAAAGCCTCATCAAGAGTTTTATCATTTCTAAAATTTGATGGCGTTGTACAAAGTTCTTTCTCACTATCATTTCCCTTTATACAAGGTTTCATTGATTCAAAATCATCACGGTTGGATTCCTGAATTTTACCAATAAGTGGGTAAGTGGAAAGTTACTATTTGTCCGTTATATGATGGGTCAGACAAAGTTTCTTGATAACCTGTCATTGAGTATTAAAAACTACTCTCTCCAATATTTTCAATATCTGCCCAAAGGCATAACCTTTGTAAACTGTACCATCTTCCAAAAATTAGTTGTCTGTTATACATTTTTATCTCCTTTTCATCAATATATGCTATTTTTCCATTAGCTATTGTTAAAACTGGTATTCCATTTATTTTTCGTTAGCATAAGGGTGTTTCTACCCTTGCTTAAAAATTTATCAGGCTCTATCGTGATTTCTTTTTCTAAATCTATTATCACAATATCAGCTGGATAATTTTCTTCTAATTTTCCATAAGGTAGGTCAAATATTTTGCAGCATTCTGTCATCAATTTAACTAGTAAATCCAGAGAAAATATCATTTTTACAAATTTTGTATAAAGTTGGGCAAAAGCAGTTTCCGATCCAACAATACCGAATGAAGATTTTGCAATTCCTCTTTGTTTTTCTTCTATTGTATGAGGGAGCGTGATCAGTTGCAATAATATCTATTGTTCCGTCTAAAATTCCAGCTATCAAAAGCATTTTATCTTCTCTTCCTCTCAAAGGTGGATTCATTTTCCAAAGTCCGTTATCTTCTTTATATCTTCGTACAGCTAAGTAAATGGTGTGGGTTACTTCTAAGTAACTTTTATTCCATTCTTTTTCCACCCTCACTGCTCTCTACAGATTCTTTAGCCGGATATAGACAAACATCATAATGACAATTTGCAGCCTCAGTAAGTAAAATATCTCTTGCCACTTGAGTTGATTCACAGATTGAAGGTATTCCATTCAAACCTAATTCTTGGCTTCTCTTCCCTCGTGCATTCCGCCACCTCTTATCAGTGAATTATCTTCACAGTGAGCAACTACAACTTTATTTAATTTTGAAGCCTTAATCATTGCTTCGTACATAACATTTTGCACTTTTTGAACTCCTCTCCATCATCAGTAAAAGCACTTTTTCAGCCAATGCTTCCATATCAGAAAGTTCTTTTCCATATTCTTCTTTTGTAATTGCTCACCATAAGGTGTTACTCCTCATCCACAGAATCTTTTTGAATTATATCTCAATTGTTTTTGTAGGAGTTTCTAAGCTATCAGGAACAGGATATAGATTTGGCATAGTCATTACAGCTGTAAAGCCACCTCTTGCTGCTGCTCTTGAAGCTGAATATATTGACCTGAGGAAAACCAGGTTCTCTCCTAATGAACATGGTACATCAATAAAACCTGCTGGAAAGCAAATTTCTTTACATCAATCAATAATTTTTCCTGTTGGCTCATTTATATATAGAAATTTTAATTATTTTCTTCATCTTTAATTCTAAAATATCTCTATCAACTAAAGAGCCATTTTTATTTTACAATAATAACATATCTCCTCCTACAAATTATTTTTCTCTATGATAAATTCAAGTATTGCTTTGACGCATAAACATGCGATTTTTCATCTGCTCACGAGATTTGCCAAGCTTCAACTAAGCTATCAGCTATTTCAACATCTCTATTCACTGGAGCAGAGTGCATGCTATTATTGCTTTGTCTTTAATTTCTTGTATCTATCTTCTGTCAGTCCATACTTTTTATGAGATAAATATCTTTTGAAAATTCTGTTTTTCTCATCAGTATGTCTTTCGTGTTAGAACTCTCAAAAGCATACACATCAACCTTATCTAGTGTCTCATCAAAATTTACGCATTCTCCGCGATCATCTTTCCAAATTTTAGGAGCTACAAGTTTACTTTCTCCTTGCCCCAATCTTGTCAAAAGCTGATTGCTTCTACGCCACTCTTGAATTTTAATATACTCCAGCTATAAGTACTGGTCTAAATCTTCAAATTTTCCAAAAATTTTCATATATGGTCATAATATCTAGCAAACATTGAGAGTGTGCTCCACCTCCATCTCCACCATTTAGCCATGATATTTTAAATTTTCGATTTGACTTATAAATATTCATTTTCAGAATGTCTAATTACCAAAATATTTATTCCAATCATTTCTAAAAGTCTCTGCAAGCATCGTATAACGTTTCTCCCTTTTGCAATGATGATGTTGAGCTTCAATCCAACTACATTAAGATTTGAATTTTTCTCAGCCACTTCAAAACTAGCACGAGTTGGAGCTTTTCACAAGTTTGAAACATACAAAATCATTTCTTTTTATCAGCGTGCTTTTTAGTTTCCAATGCTCAGCAGATTTAAAATTTCAGACTTCGTAAGATCATCCATTGAAAATAAATTTTGCATAAAGCCTCCCAAATAGTTTTCTTACCATTTAGAAGGTTCTCTTTCATTAACACCCACTGGAAGTGAGCCCAACCCTAATAGGTTGAAATATAATATTACAACCTCTTTCCTTTTATCCAAATTCATTCAAATATACTTCTATATTTTCAGAATGTGATGTTGGAATATTTTCCATGACAGTCAGCCCTTATAGGTAGCTCACGGTGTCCTCTATCTATCAAAACAACAAAAATTTGCAGGTCTGTCAAAGTACACAACCACCAAACACCAAAAAACACCAACCAACAAATAACTATATATTAAATCACTTAAATCATTTAGTCTAAACAAATTTTTCATATATATAATATATATAATAATTATATCACTTTCAAGAACTTATATTCTCAACTATATATTATCACTTATTCCTCAATAATAACTCCACTATAACCAACAAAACAACCAACACCAAAACAAAAACACCAACCCACCAAAAAAACCAAACACCCAAAAAAAAAAAAACCAAACCACAGGTTTTAGGTAAAAAAAAAAAAACAAAAAACACCACCCACCCCACCAAAAAAAAAAACAACAAAAAATCAATACAATTTTTAATATTCTCATTTGAAAATTAATTTTTATTAAAGTTTTTTTGAGTAAAAAATTTATTGATTGTGAATTTCTATAATGAAAAGATAATAAAAATGAAAATTATAAAATAAATGAAAAAAAGGAAATTCTTAACACTTGAAAATTAAATGATAAACAGAGAGAAGCAGCTTTCACAAATAGAAGGTTCTATTTTAATTTTAGCTGGAGCTGGTTCAGGAAAAACGAGGAACAATTTACTTATAGAGTGCACACATCATACATTACGATGGTAGGAGTTAATCCTTATAGTATTTTGGCAGTAGCATTTACAACAGCTGCAAAGGGAAATGAGGAGAAAGAGTTAGAAAATCTGGTTGGAGAAGTCGCAAAAGAATTGTACTGTGTCAACGTTTCACTCTTTTGAGTGTCAAACTTTTTGAGAGTCGTATGCAAAAGAGATTGGTTGTGACTCTAATTTTACTATCTACATATGACGGACGATCAAAAAGAGCCAGTAAAGATATTTTAGGCTGATCTCAAAAGATTTAGAGAGAGAGAGACATTATTTCATGATTTCAAAATGTAAAGAAGAAAGTAGCCAGAGGAATTTTTCTCAATACAGTCAATATTTCGCTGAAATTTATGATAAACACAATGGATGTTTAATTACCAATAATGCTATGGATCTCTGATATACTATTAAATACTTATATAAAATATTGCAAATAATCTACAATAGAGATCAAAGTAAATACAAATATTTTATGATAGATGAGTGCACAAGATACAAAATGATATTCAGTATAAAATAGTGGATTTGGTTACGAGTTCAAATCGTGTGTTGTTGGAGATGAAAATCAGTATATATGGTTTTTAGAGAGCTAAATATTTTTAAATATTTTAAACTTTGATTATGAAAATGCTAAAAATAATAAAACTTGAAGAAAAACTACAGTTTCAACATCAACGATACTAGATGAGCAAATGGAGTCGTCATAATAAGTCGTCAAAGATAGTGTGGACACAAAATGGCAAGGGAGAAAAGACAAAGTTCTAGCCAGATAATGAGTAGGGATGAAGTTAATAAAACCATAGAAATTATCAGGAAAAGCATCAAAAGGCACTGCTTACAGAGATATGACAATATTATATGAACAAATTCTCAATCAAATTTTGAAGAGGGACTTTTAAAGATATAATATTCTTATAAAGTTTTTGGAGGGCGTTAGTTTTTATTCAAGAGCTGAGATAAAAGACAGTACCTTCATCTGTAATTGTAAATTTCAAGATGAGCAATCTTTTAAGAATAGCGTTCCAAAGAGACTTGGAGAAAAGGTATAGAAAAAGGTACTAGACTATGTCAGGAAAAATAATTTAACTTTGCTAGATGCGTTAGTCCATCTATCAGAATTATCAGGTTTGACAACAATAAGTAAAGAGTTAGTTTGAGCCACGATATAATTAAAAGTTGCAAGAACTCTCTCAAGTAGAAACAACATCATATATGTAGAGATACTTTTAATAGATTTCTTATTTTCGATCATCTTAAAGATGATACGATAATCGAAACGAGAGAGAAAAATATAGATGAATTTAGAAACTCTATTTTGGAACTTGAGAAAGTTGTTGGAGATTTAAGATCATGAATACTTGGAAAATGTTTCACCGGTCAGTGCAACTGACGACTTAGGAAGAAAAATAGTGAGCTATATAAAAGCTATGACTGTTCATAATTCTAAGGGATTAGAGTTTCCTAACGTATTTTTGGTAGGCTTTTGAAAATGAAATTTTTCCAGGATTAAGAGCAGTTAATGATGATAATGAACTTGAAGAAGAAAGAAGACTTTGTTATGGGCATTGACTAGAGCTGAAAAGATGTTATATTTATCTTATTCAACAGTTAGATTTTTATATGGACAAGACAAAATAATGTCACCGTCATTATGAAGGAAATTCAGAAGACTTATTGGATGTTGAGGAGAAAAGAAAAACTTTTACTTTGCGGATGAAGATGATGCTTATAGCAAACCTAATATTTTTAAAAAGGAAAAACTGAAATCACTACAAAGAACACTATAGAAAATTTCTGAAAATAAAAATTTGAAAATACTCTTGGTTTAAAAGTAGGAGATAAAGTTAGCCATAAAAAGTTTTGGTCTAGGTTCAGTTCAAGGTATAAATCCTAAGAAAATTGTCGTACGTTTTGTTGATGGTGAAAGAGATATTGCAATGATTATAGCTGATAAATTTTTGACTAAATTAAGTTAGAAAGGATATTATGAAAAGAAAAACATTAAAAATATAATACAATACGATGGAATTGGTCTACACAAGGGAGAAATTATAAAAATGAAACTTATTCCTGCCCAAGATGGAGGAATAGTTTTTAGAATGGTAAATCTACCTGAAGGAAAAATGAAAATCAGTTAGACTATAAAAATACTTTGATTTAACAAGAGGAACTAATTTAAAAAATGAATACGGAGCTATGGTGTTCACTATAGAACATTTTTATCGAGCCCTATATTTCAGGAATAACAGATTTAGTTGTTAGATTGAACGAGGAATGAGTTACCAATTTGTGATGGAAGTGCTATCAAATTTTTAGATTTATTTCAAGAGCTGGGATTGTAGAGCTTGCTAGTGAAGTTGAAGAAATTATTGTGAAAAGAACCAGTATTTTTATCTAAGGGAGATAAACATGTAATTGCTCTACCTTATGATGGGTATAAGTTAACATGCAATACAGATTTGAGCATACATTTTTAAAATCTCAACTTGCTGAATTTGAAATCAATGAAGAAAAATTATAGAAAAGAAATAGCACCAGCTAGAACTTTTGGTTTTGATTATGAAGTTGAATATTTGATAATTTAGCTTTAGGGTGGAACTTTGGATAATGCTATTGTTATCAAGAAAGATGGGGTTTTGAACCCAGATGGTTTAAGATTTGATGACGAATTTGTTGAGACACAAAATGTTGATTATTATAGAGATTTAAGAATTTTAAATAGACCAACAGAGCTCATATTATTGCAATAAAGCTAGGCATCTGATTGATGTTGAGTTTGCACACTTTAGATAAAAATATTAAAATAAAATATAAAAAGCTATAAAATTTTAGGAGGAAAAGAAAAGAATGTTAGATATTTTAGAAATTATGAAAAGGATACCACACAGATACCCATTTTATTAGTGGATAGAATGTTGGAGATGAATCACGAAGAACAATCAATAAAGGGTATGTAACAATGAACGAAGAATTTTTAATGGACATTTTTCCTGGACATCCAATTATGCCAGGGAGTTTTAATTGTTGAAGGTATGGCTCAATGTTTAGGAGTTTAGTAATGGATGGAATGGAAGGAAAGTTCCATACTTTGCTGCAATAGATAGCACAAAATTTAAAATCCTGTAAGACCAGGAGATACTTTAATATACGATGTTAAAGTTGATAAAATAAAAGAAATGATTAAAAGCAACAGGAAAAGCTATGTTGATGATGCTGTTAATGCTGGGAAGCAAGTTTTACTTTGTAATAGCAGACAAATAAAGGAGAGTTAAAATGGTAGATATACATGCACAGCTATTGTAGAAGAGGGAGCCATTTTAGAAGATGGGGTAAAAGATAGGCCCTCACTGTATAGTTAAGGAAAAGATGTAGTAATAAAAAGGAACTATTTTACAATCTCACGTTGTTGTTGAGGGGATAACTGAAATAGGAGAAAATAATACGATCTATTCTTTTTGTTTCAATAGGAAAGGCTAACTAAGATTTAAAGTATAAGGGTGAGCCTACAAAAACAATTATTGGAAAATAATAATTCGATAAGAGAATTTGTAACAATTCATAGAGGAACAGATGATAGATGGAAACGAGAATAGGAAGTGAAAATCTTCTATGGCTTATGTTCATATTGCTCATGACGTCATAGTTGGAGACGATTGTATACTTGCGAATAATGTTACTCTTGCAGGACACGTTGTTGTGATAGTCATGCAATAATTGGAGGACTTACTCCAGTACGCAATTCACAAGGATTGGATCTATTGTATGGTTGGAGGAGCAAGTGCAGTCAACCGCAAGATATTTGTCCTTTGTTTTTAACATGAGGGAAATAAAGCTACTATTAGAGGGCTTAATAGCATTGGATTGAGAAGAAGAGGTTTCACTGACGAACAATTATTCTAATCTGAAAAAGGCATATGAATTGTTTAGACAAAATTGTACCATTAAAAGATGCCTTGAAGAATTGAAAAGATTTTTCTGAAGACAAAAATATAATGTATCTAGTAGATTTTATAAAAATAGTAATAGGGGGATAACTAGATAATGGAAAAAGATAGGACTTAGTGTAGGAAAATGGAAAAGTTTCCTTTATATTTCATAGAGGAAGCAAAAATAGTAACATCTTCATTATATCCAATGGCCTTTTTCTTCGTAAATGAAGAAATAAAAAGACAGATAACTATAGAGAATTTAATGTGGGTAACATCGGAGAGATAGTAAAATATTTATTGCTGAATGATGTGATAGTTATGCTTGGTAAAATTGATTAATTTTTGAAAATTTTACAACTAGACAAATACGGAGAGAGAATGATGGAAAATGGTTCCTGACAAAAAGATGAAACTCTCACTTTTTGCAATTATATGGATTTTAAGATTGAACGGAATAAAAGTTTTCACCTCAAAGTTATTTTGATGAAAAATTTATTTTTGAGAATAAATATTATACAGAAAAAGAAAACCTGAGATTGAAGATGAGAAAACTATTTCTCTTGGAGTGCAGGCTGCAAAATGTTAAGTAGAACTGGATGTTGGTCAAACTGTTGTTTTTGCAGAGATAGATCGGTTATAGCTGTTGAAGGGATAGAAGGAACAGATGAGACTTTAAAAGAGCTGGAAAAAATATTCTGATAAGGATAATATTTTAGTGAAAATGTCGAGACCTCAACAAGATCATGAGAGTTGATGTTCCAGTTGTTGGAATAAATACAGTTGAGACAGTAATTAAAAATGCATCTTTAGGAATAGTTGCAGGCAGGCAAGATGATGTTTTTAAATCAAAAAGAATGTATTGAGCTTTGCAAATAAAAATAATATTTTTATAGTTGGATCTAGGAGGGAGCTTTTATGAACTTTTTCGTTTCTACAGGAGAGGCTTCTGAGATTTACATTTATCATATGTTGGTAAAAGTATAAAGAATAGATATCAAGATGTTGATTTTGTTGGAGTGGCAGGAGAAAAATCTGCAAGAGGGAGTAGAAATTTTACAAGATATAAATGAGCTTGCCATCATGGGTTTTGCTGAAGTTTTGAAAAATATAAATTCTTAAAACAAAAAGCTAATGATTATCTTGAATATATAAAGAGAATAAAATAAAAATGTGATATCTGGTCGATTATGGAGGATTCAATTTAAAGTTTCTTGAACTTTTAAAAGGAAAATTGAAGATATAAAAATTTTTACTATATTCCACCAAAAGTTTGGATATGGGGAGAGAAAAAGAGTTGAAAAATTAAAACTAGTTGACTATATTATGGTTATATTAGAAGTGGATTTTATAGCATGGTATCGACGCAATTTTACTGTGGAAATCCGTTCACAGATTTTTATAAAAAGTTGAAAGAACAGGAGATAAAATTTTATTGCTACCTGGAAGCAAAGCAAGAAATTTTTCAATGTTACCTGTTTTTATTATCGAAGATAAGCAGGAAGAAAAATTTATTTTTAAAAATTAACTCAAAGCAAGATTTAAAATTTACTGAAGAGTTCGATAAATATAAAAATCTTGAAATAGTTGTCGATATTAAAAAGATATTGTGACTGATTGTAAATTATCTTTTGCAACCTCTGGAACAGTAACTTTAGAATTAGCATTATTGGGGCTACCAAGTATAGTAGTATATAAAAGCAACTTGGCTAAATGTATTTTATTGCAAAATATATTTTTTGAAGGTTGGATATATATCACTGCCAAAATTTAATTTTTGAATGATGAGATTTTTCCAGAGCTAGTTCAGAGAGATTGTAAAGCAAAAATATAGAAAGTCATATGGAAAAGATTTTAAAAATATAAGAGAAACAGAAAATAAAATGGAACTTATGAGAGTTGAGGAGAAGCTGTGGTTGATAGTTATGCAGATTTTCTCGTTAAGGAAGGAAAATGAAAATATTAAAATTTAAAAATAAATCGTTAAATATTTTCTTGAGCTATAGTATGAGGTATAAATAGGTACATCGATAGCCGTTATTATTTTGTCGACTCTGGCATCGAGCCATGAGTGCCTTACCAGCTTGGCTAAGTAAAAATTTTAATTGATGATGTTTTTAGTAAAAACAAGATAAGAAGATGTTTTTGTATATAGTTGGTGGAGTATTTGGAGCAACTGTTATAAAAAGTTGTGGCAGCATATATTCTGATATAGCTTCAAACTATGTAACAGAAACAATTAAAAAGAGAAATAAAAGTTGATATATTTTCTCATTTTACAAAAAATTACTAATAAGTTATTTTCAAAATAAATTAGGGATATCCCTATCAAATTAACAAATGATACGACATCTCTTGAAGAATTGGATTTATTGTTTTTGAAATGTTCAAGGAATTGTTGACAGTTATTGCTCTGACTTTGAGATTATTTCAAGTGGACTACATTTTAGCTTTAATCACTTATTTTATTACCACTTGTAATCAGAGTCGTAGAAAATATACAAATTAGAAGATTTGGAAGAGAGAGACAAGATATCACAGGGAAAAGGGTTACAGCTTTTAACTCAAGAAGCATTATCAGGAACTTTTGTTATCAAGGCTTTCAACAAATTGATTTTATAATTAACAAATACTAAAGATATTACTCAAGCCAGAGTTCGAACAATCATATAAGACTACAAAAGTAAAAGCTAAAGTATCTCCGATAAATGAAGTTATTACAACATTTATGGTTTTATTGGTTGTGATGTACGGTGGATATAAAATTTTAATTGCCAAGACAATAACACCTGAGATTTAATTTCATTCGTGACAGCTTTAGGACTTATCACATCAACCATTGAAGAGACTTATCAGTAAGAATAATGACTTGCAAGATTCATTGCCATCGGCTGATAGAGTTGTTGAAATCTTTTGATGAACCTATTGAGCAAGATGTTATTGGAGAAGCTGTTGAGTTTGATGAAAAGATTAGAGAGATAAAATTTGAAAAATGTTTACTAAGTATGATGCATCAAATGAATATGTTTTTGAAAAATATAAATCTTGATGTCAAGGCTGGAGAAATTGTTGCTTTTGTTGGTAAGAGTGGGAGCGGAAGACGACCTTGTTAATCTATTGGCAAGATTTTTAATTCGAATGAAGGAGCTGTAAAAGTAAACGGTGTAGATATAAAAATATTCCTTAGATATTTACAGAGATAAATTTGCTATTGTTCCTCAGGAAACATTTTTGTTTAGTGGAACAATAAAAAGAAAATATAAGCTTTGGAAAAATGTGAGTGACGAAGAAATAATTTCAGCAGCTAAGATGGCAAATGCTATAATTTTATTCAAGAAGATTTACCAAATAAATTTGAAACTCAAGTTGGAGAAAGAGGGGCAATGTTATCTGGAGGTCAAAACAAAGAATTGCTATTGCAAGAGCTTTGATAAAAATCCGAGATTATGATTTTGGATGAAGCTACATCAGCCCTTGATAGTGAATCAGAAAAATTAGTTCAAGAAGCTCTTGATACTTTGATGCAAGGAAGAACAACTTTTGTAATTGCCCACAGATTATCGACAATAGTGAGAGCAGATAAAATTGTTGTGATGGAAAACGGAGAAATAAAAAGAGATAGGAACTCACTCTGAGCTAATTGCTATGAATGGAATTTATAAAAATTTATATGATATTCAGTATGGAGAAAGTTTAAAAGAAATAATTGATGATTTAAGATAAAAATAGAAAAGAGATTGTAGCATTTATTTTTATAAATTTGCGGCAATTTCTTTTTGTTTGACCTTTGACTTTAAAAATAATGGATGTTATAATATATTCACTTTATTTTTACTTATACACAAAGGAGGAAGAAATTGAAAGACAATTCTACAAAAACAAAAATTTCAAAACAAATTAACAAGGAAGTCTTTGTCACGATTATTCTCTATTTAATTTATTTTGTATGGTGGTACTATTTTTGCTTACATGTATTCTTCAGATAATGTTGAGGAGTATAAATATATTTTAGGTTTTACCTGAATGGTTTTTATTCTTGTGTTGTTGGCTTAGTACTTATAAATATTTTAGTTTATGTTGCAATAAAATTATTTTTCAAAGATGTTGATTTTGAAAAATATTCAGATAAAAATCTAAGGAGCAAAAATAAAAATGGACAGAATTTTTAATTATAATACCTATTTTAATTTATCTTGCAGCTATGCTTTTATTGCACTACAAGGTAAATGATATATATAAATCAGATAGTTTTACAGAGGAATATTACATTGGTAGTCGTTCTATGGGGGCTTTGTGTTGCTATGACCATAGTTGCCACTTATGTTGGAGCAAGTTCTTTTTATTGGTGGTCCGGGGATTGCATATAATTTAGGTTTAGGTTGGGTTCTTCTTGCTTGTACTAAGTGCCAACTGCATTTTTACTCTTGGAGTACTGGAAAAACTTTCTATCATCTCAAGAAAGATTAATGCAATAACAATTTTTGATATTTTAAAAGCTAGATATAATAGTAATAAATATTTTTATCTTCTATTATGTTGATATTATTTTCATAGGAGCTATAGTCGCACAATTTATTGGTGGAGCTAGATTATTTGAAGCAGTTACAGGTTTATCTTATGTTACAGGTCTTATAATTTTGCCGGAGTCGTAATAATTTATACAACTTTTTGGTGGATTTAGAGCTGTTACATTAACTGATGCCATGCATGCTGTCGTAATGTTTGCAGCTACCGTAGTATTATTTGTTGTTATCTCTAAAAAATGGTAATGGAATGCAAAAATATTATGATGAAAAATTAAAGATATCGATCCAAAATCTTTTGAGACCTGATGCTGGTGGAAATATTGCTAAAACCATTTATAATGTCTTTTCTGGATTTTTGCAGTTTGGAATTGGGATTTTAGGATTACCTGCTACTACAATTAGATGTATAGCTTTTAAAGATGCAAAAAGCAATGCACAATGCAATGATAATAGGAACATCTTTGGTTGGAATTTTAGTTTTAGGTATGCACTTAGTTGGAGTAATGGGAGAGCTGATATTACTTGATTTGCAAGAAGCTGGATAAAATTATTCCAATACTAGCTCTTAAAAATTTATATCCAATTCTTTGTAGGAGTATTTATTGAGTGACCTCTTAGCTGTTATGTCAACTGTTGACTCGTTATTAATTTTATCATCTTCAACTTTGATAAAAGATTTGTATATAAACTATTTAGATAAAAAGTGCTAGTGAAAAGAAAATTAAAAAGATTTCAGTGTGGACTTCATTTTTAATTGGATTACTTGTATTTTTACTTTCAATAAAACCACTTTAGCTTAATTGTAGTGGATAAATTTATTTGCTTTATCAGGTCAGGAAATAGTATTTTTCTGTCCATTGATTTTAGGTTTATATTGGAAGAGAGCAAATGGCAACGGGAGCTATGAGCTTTCAATACTTGTTGCTGTCCCAACTTATTTATATCTTGAGACTTTTAAAAATTAAAGTCATTTGGATTACACAATATTGTTCTGGGGACTTAGTTGCATTTGTAGTTTTTGTTTTAGCTTCATATTTAAGTAAAAAACCAGATGATGAAACTATAAAAATTTTCTTGAAGACTAAGAAAAAATCAAAAATAGTTGACAAAACTTAATCAGATATTATATACTTAGTCAACATTAAAAACAGATATTAGAAAATCAAAGCAACCATCCAGAGAAACTAGAGGGACTGGCGTCTGTAGATGTTTCAGCAACCTACTTAAATGTGTGGTGCTAATTCCAGATAGATGGAGAGATCATCAATAAATCAATCCATACTATCTAAAGTATGGATTTTTATTTATCTAATAAAGAACTAAAAGGAGGGAGTTACTCTAATGATAAGATTAGAAAATCTTAATAAGGTTTATCCAAATGGTTTAAGATGCAAAGTTAAAGATGTTAATCTTAATATCAAAGAAGGAGATATTTTTGGTGTCATTGATTGAGTGGTGTTGGGAAATCATCTTTGATTAGATTAATCATCAGACTTGAAGAGTCAACAAGTGGAAAAAATCTATTAATGATAAAGATATATTAGCTTTTGAATAAAACGAGCTACTTGGAAAGAAGATTGGGATAATATTTCAACACTTCAATTTATTATCATCAAGAACGGTTGAAGAAAATTGTAGCATACTCTCTCTTTAGAAATAGCAAAGTGGACGTAAGATATTGCAAAAAGAGTTGAGGAACTTTTTGGAGATTGTTGGACCATCAGATAAAGCTAAATATTATCTCAGCTAATTAAGCGGAGGACAAAAAGCAAAGAGTATCAATAGCAAGAGCCTTGGCAAATCAATCCAGATATTTTATTATCGGACGAAGCAACATCAGCTCTTGATCCAAAACTACAAAACTATTTTGGAACTTATAAGAAATTCAAAAGAAATTTTCGTTAACGTTGTGATGATTACTCACCAGATGGAAGTTGTTAGAAGTTTGTAAATCAAGGTTGCAATTATGCTCGATGGAAGAATTGTTGAAGAAGGAAATGTTCACATCATATTTGCAGAACCAAAACGAAATGCAAAAAGAATTAATTTCTTATGTGCATCAACAAGCAGATACAGAACTTGATTATTTACATCAAAAAGGTAAGATGATAATAAAAGTTGGTTTTTAGGAAACACTGCTCAAGAACCAGTCATTTGAAAGTAATAAAAGAATTTGGAATTGATATGAGTATTTTTAGGAAGCTCGATAGATAAACTTGCTACCAATGAATATCGGTCATTTGTTTTTAGAGCTTGAGGGAGATCTTAATGCTCAAATGAAAGCTATAGATAAAATGAGAGAGATGGATACAATAGTGGAGGTGATATACAATGGAAATTAGTACACTACTTGAACCACTTTTGAAAAATGTTGAAAATCCAATCTATAGTATGTTGACAATAGCAACAGTTGAAACTTTATATATGTTAATTTTATCAACATTATTTTCATTATTGATTTAGATTTCCTATCGAGTATTGCTTGTTATAACGAAACCTGGTGGAATCTATGAAATGATTTAATGCAGTATTGGAAGTTGTTATAAATGCCTTGAGATCGTTTCCGTTTTATTATCTTGATGATAATTTCTATTTCCATTATCAAGATTGTTGTGGGGAACGACAATAGAGCAACAGCAGCAGTTGTACCACTTAGCAATAGGGAGCTGCACTTTTGTTGCAAGTGTTGAGGGAGCATTACTGAAGTTGATCACGGACTTATAGAAGCAAGTCAAAGTATGGGAGCAAATGCAATTCAACAATAATTTTTAAAAGTGATGTTGCCAGAGTGTGTATGCATCTTGGTACACGGTATTACAGTTTACTACAATCAGCTTGATTGGTTGTTCAGCTATGGCTGGAACAACAGGAGCTGGTGGACTTGGAGAACCAGCTATAAGATTTTGGGTATCTAAGATTCAAAACTTGATATAATGGTTTATTCAATAATTATAATAATCATTTTAGTTCAGTTATACAATCGTTTTAGTAATTACATTGTCCATAAAAGACAAAGTAAAATAAATAAATAAAATTAAAAATAATGGAGGAGAAAAATTATGAAATTAATCAAAAATCATTCGGAACTTTAGGAGCATTTTTATTACTATCTGCAGGGAGCATGGTAGGAACTTTAAAAAGTTGGAGCAACACTTCTGTTCCACATATTGAAATTTTTAAACTTAATCAAACCTGAATTGAGAAGGAGTGGACTTGAAAGTTGTTGAGTTTACAGATTATGTAACTCCAAACTTAGCATTGTCTGATAAAGAATGATGCTAACTTCTTCCAACACAAAACCTTATCTTGATAAGTTTTCAGAAGAAAGAAAAATTAACTTTATCTTCAATTGCTATATCCACGTTGAACCACTTGGATTGTAGTTTCTAAAAAGTAAAATCAATCAACAATTTAAAAATGGAGACACAATAGCAATACCAAGTGACTCCATCAAATGGAGGAAGAGCATTAATTTTATTAACAGCAAAGGAATCATAACTTTTAAAAGATCCTAAAAATTTATTTTGCAACAGAATTTGATATAGTTAAAAATCCTAAGAAATTCAAAAATTTAAACCAACAGAAGTTGCACAATTTGCCAAGAATTTTGACACATGACGTTACTGCAGCTATCATAAATGCAAACTATGCTTTTAGAAGCTGGATTATCTCTGCTAAAGATGCAATCCTTTTTGAAGGAAAAGAATCTCCTTATGCTAATATAGTTGTTGTACGTAAAGGTGATGAAAATAAAGCTGACATACAAAAATTAGTTAAAAGCTTTAAAGAGTGAAAAAGTAAAAATATATCAACAAAAATATAGTGATGGTTCAGTAGTACCAGCATTCTAATAAAAATTATTAAATCAGACTGCAACAATATTTTGTTGCAGTCTTTTATTTGAAAAATTTTAAATAAAAATGTTATGATAAAATACAAAATTGTGTTGTGAGGAGAGATTGATGATATTTTTAATTTTTATATTTTTCATAGCTTTACTAAGCACATATTTATTTGCCAAAGATATTCAAAAAGTAAGTGATAAGGATATTACTATTGTCAATGGAGTTACTTATCTTTTAGGAGACCTTTTTACTGGGCTTGTTGAATATTCTGATAAAAATGGCTATTTAAGAAGTGATAATTTTTGTCTCTGGGTTTACAAGAAGGCATTTCTTTAGTTTATTATCCGAATGGAGCCGTTCAAACAGAGTATACCTATAAAAAGGAAAAGCAAGATGGAATGAGTAGAGCTTTTTATCCAAATGGAAATATACAGCTTGAATCTGAATATAAAAATAATAAAGAGATGGAATAGGAAGATCTTATTATCCAAATGGACTTATCAAAGGAGAAGGAAATTTTAAAGAGACGGAAACAAGAGGGAACTATTAGTTGTATTATCCGAATGGTAATATTGAAATGGAATCTGAGTCGTAGAAATGGAAAACAAAATGGAATAACTAGATCATATTTTCAAGATGGAAAAATAAAAAGTGGAATGATACTTTTATAGATGGTAAGGCTGATGGGTTGCTAGAACATATTATCCAAATGGAAATTTAAAGGCAGAAATTACTTTTGAACAAGGGATTGAAAATGGTTTTGGCAAAAGAATGTCAGATGGACTCTTCAAGTTGAAGAAAATATATGAATGGTAAGCTAAACGGTAGAAAAAGAGTATATCATCCAAGTGGAAGATGCAAATCGAAGGATATTTTAAAAATGGTATAGAAGAAGGTCTTGTAAAAGTTTATGATGAGAGGAAACTGTTGAAGAAATCTTTTATGAAGATGGGGTAAAAGTAAAAATTACAAAATTTGATAAGGAATAAAAGGGAGTAATTTATGAATATATATTGCTGTCTATTGTGGAGCTTCTTTTTGAAAACGATGAATCATATAAAAATATAACAGAGAAGTTAGGAGCTTGATAACTAAAATAACTATAATCTAGTTTACGGTGGTGGTAAAAGCTGGACCAATGGGAAAGAATGCTGACTCTGTTCTTGATAATGGAGGAGAAGTAACAGGTATTATTACTATTTTTAGCAGATAAAGAACTAGCACATGATAGAACAAATAAAACTTATAAAAGTTGAGACTATGTCTGAAAGAAAAAGATGATGGCGGAGCTGGCTGATATTTTTATTGCTCTTCCGGAGGACCAGAACATTGAGAAGAAATTTCAGAGTTGATGATATGTGGCTGTCATTGCTGCTGCATAAAAATCGTATCTTTTCAATCATGACATAAATTATTACGATCATATTAGAGATTTCTATGATTATAATGGTTAAAAAGGATATATGCAGAAAGAGGCAAGAGAAAAATCTTGTTTTCTGCTTCATTTGATGAAATAGAAAAATTTTATTGCTACTTAATATGTTCCACAAGCAAGAGAATATAAAGATAAATAATGATTTTTGAAAGATTAATAGAATCAATAAAAATTCAAGACGTCGATTTTTCCGACGCCTTGAATTTTCTTATTTATATGCAAGAGCTTATAGATTTGTATCAATATAGTAGGTATCAAAGATAGAACATGAGATTTGTAAGAAGTTAATTGGTTCTAATTTTGTTATTCCAAATATTGTATATAATGATAGCATCAATAGAACAACATTTAATAGAACGAAACCTATTGCGAAAAGCAATAAGAGAAAATTGATTTTAAAAGAAACCTAGTGCCACATTTCTTTTGACCTCTATAGTTAATTCCGTGGAGTAATCTTCTAAACATAAAGTAGCAAATGCCATAGTTGATCCTTTAAGAGGAGAATCTTTTAGTCCAATATAAAATGCAATTATAATGAAAGTTGCAATTAAAACTCCTTCTATCATAAGTTTTGAAAGTAAATCTTTTATCAAGATAGCTTCATTAGGATCTCTTGGTTTTTCGTCTAAAAATATCTTCATTCTTTGGTTCAACACCAACAGCTATAGATGGTAAACTATCTGTCATAGGTTGATAAACAATAATTGTAACGTTGAAAAAAATTACCGGTAAGTTTGCAAGTGATGAATACAAAACTGCAAGTATAGCTGCAGTATTTCCGGACAACAAGAAACCTATAGAGTTTTTAATATTTCTATAAACATTTCTACCAGTTATACATAGCTTTAACAATAGTTGAGAAATTATCGTCAGCTAATATCATCGAAGCAGCATTTTTAGAAACTTCCGTACCAGTTATTCCCATTGCAATCCCAATATTAGCTTTCTTCAATGCAGGAGCATCATCCTCCATCCTGTCATTGCACAAATTTTTCCAAGTTTTTGCCAAGCACTTACATTCTAATTTTATGTTCAGGAGATGCTCTTGCGTAAACTGAAATTTTTCGACATTTCTAATTCCTCATCAGACATTTTTCAAGTTCAACACCTTCAAGAACCATATCCCCTTCTTTAAAAAATTCCAATATTTCTGCAATAGTTCTAGCTGTAATCTTATGACTCTCCTGTGATCATAATAGGTTTAATTCCACCTCTAATACACTTTCTTGAACAGCAATTTTTGATTCTTCTCTGGGAGGTCAATCATACCAACTACAAAGCGTGAAATACATAATCCTTTCATCTTCTAAAGTGATGCTTAGCATCATCGACATGTTTGTATGCAAATGTTAGAACTCTCAATCCTTCTTCTGCTAACTCTCATTTATTTCTCCAATTTTTCAAGAACTCATCATTGATGTCTTGAATATTTCCATTTTCATCACATAATATTTAAATCTTGTAACTAGAGAATCAAAAGCTCCCTTTGTGAAAAACGATATCTTTCCATTTTCTTTCATATAGAACTGTCATTAATTTTCTATCTGAATCGAAAGGTATTTCTGAAAATTTTTTATTATCTTTTCTTATATCTCTAAAATGATAAATCGTATTTTTGTGCAAATGAATAAGAGCAGTTTCAGTTGGATCTCCAATTGTATCTGTTGCATCAGTACATACATAAAGCTGTCTAGTAGTAGTCTATCAATTTTATTATCTAGCTTTAGAGAATATTCGTCATCTAATTTACCGTCTATAAATATTTTTCAACAGTCATTTTATTTTTGTGTAAGTGTTCGGTTTTTATCAGAACAAATAATTGAAATTGATCCTAAAGCTTCTATTGATTTTAATTCTTTTAACGATGGCATTTTCTTTTTGAAAGTTTTTCAGTTTCAAGAGATAATACTATCGTGATAATAGGTTTAAGATTCTGGTATTGCAGCAACAGCAAGAGCAACAGCTAACAACAAAGATTCGACAATAGTATGCCCATGGAAAAACATAAATTCCAAATATTACAACACACAATACAACTATTCCTAAAAGTTAATCTTTTTCCAAAAATATTCAAAGCTTTTTGTAATGGAGTCACGTTTTTCTTCAGTTTGATCTAAAAAGTTTCTAATTTTTCCAAGTTGAGTATTCATTCCAGTTTCAGTAACTAAAAACTTTTGCTCTACCATCAATTCACTAAGCTTCCAGAGAAAACCATATTAACTTGATCACCTAAAGCTAAGTCTTCATACCTAAAACTGCATCAGTTTTTCGATTGCATTTGATTCTCCAGTTAGAGAATTTTTCATTTTACAAGCAAGGAAAAATTTTCTATTATTCTACCGTCAGCCGGAACGATGTCTCCAGCTTCGATGACAAATATATCTCCCGGTACAAGCTCTGAAGAATCTATCTCTATTTGCTCGTGATCTCTTATAACTTTACATTTAGGAGATGACATTTTTCAAACTATCTAAAGACTTTTGAGCTTTAACAGATTGATAAGCTCCTAAGATTGAGTTCAATATTAAAACTAAAAACTATAACAAAACTGTTTCTCATTTTCCTGAAAAGAAAGATATTCCAGCAGCAGCTAATAAAAATTATTACAAGTGAATCTTTAAATTGATCTAGAAATAATTTTAATAGACTATCTTTTTCTTTTTCAACAAATTTATTTTCACCGTATTTAATTCTTTTTCCTTTACTTCTTTCTCCGTCAATCCGCTTAATCTCGTCTGATATTCATCAAACAATTCATTTTTGATTTTTGTAAAATGATTCATTTTTACATCGTTCTCCTTATAAATTTTTCAATAATTAAAAACTTTTGATATGAAAAAAATTCATACCAAAAAGTCTTGTTACCAAAATTATTGGCTGCAATACCAGAAAAATAAATTTCGTGATGTTGATATTGCAATTAATAACTACTCCCTTTTCTTATGAGAAAATTAATTAATGTTTTATAACGTCGTCAATTATAACATAATAGATATATAATATCAATAGCCTTTTATTGATTTTTGTTATCAATTGTGATATCATAAAAAGTAAAGCTGAGCTTGAATTTCTTAGGAGGATTAATATGGCTGTTGTATCTTACAAACAAGAAGGATTTGTTGGAATTGTAACGATTGAAAGACCAGAAGCATTGAATGCTCTAAATTCTCAAGTGCTTGATGAATTATGGAATATAACATTGATAAAGAAAATGTAAGAGTTGTTTTTATTAACTGGTTCTGGATCAAAAATCTTTTGTAGCTGGAGCAGATATTTCTGAAATGGCTCCTTTAAATAGAGTTGGTGGAGCAAAAATTTAGTAACAAAGGAAATGAAATTTTTAGAAAAATAGAAACTTTTGAATTACCAGTTATAGCTGTTGTAAATGGTTTTGCTTTTTAGGTGGAGGTTGTGAACTGCAATGAGCTGTGATTTTAGAGTTTGTTCTGAAAAACGCAGTGTTTGGTCAACCAGAAGTAGGATTAGGAATTACTCCAGGATTTGGTGGGACACAAAAGACTTGCAAGATTAGTTGGACTTGGAAGAGCTAAGGAAATGATTTATACAGGAAATGCTGTAAAAGCTCAAGCAGTTTTAGAAATAGGTCTTGTAAATCATATGTTTATCCACAAGAAAAATTTAATGGAAGAAGCTATGAAACTTGCTACTAAAAAATTTCTAAAAATGCACCTTATGCAGTAAGAGCATCTAAAGAAGCTATAAATCAAGGTATAGATACAGATATGGACAGAGCAATATAATCGAAGAAAAATTATTCGATCTTGTTTCTCAACTGAAGATCAAAAACAGGAATGGAAGCTTTTCTAAATAAAATAAAAATGTAGAATTTAAAAATAAATAGTAACTCAAAAATTAAACTTATAAACGGAGGTAATTTCTTTATGAAAGTTGGAGTTATTGGAGCAGGAACTATGGGGGCAGGAATTGCTCAAGCCTTTTGCTCAATGTGAAGGATACGAAGTTGCACTTTGTGATATTAATAATGAATTTGCAGCAAACGGTAAGAAGAAAAATAGCTAGTGGATTTGAAAAAGAGTGGCTAAAGGAAAATGGAGCAAGCTGATGCTGATAAAATATTAGCAAGAATTACAACTGGTACAAAAGAAAATATGTGCTGATTGTGATTTGGTTATCGAAGCTGCTATTGAAAAATATGGAAATTAAAAACAAACTTTTAAAAGAATTAGATGTAATTTGTAAACCAGAAGCAATATTTGCAACAAATACATCTTCTTTATCAATCACTGAAATTGGAGCAGGACTTGGAAGACCTATGATAGGTATGCACTTTTTTTAATCCAGCACCAGTTATGAAACTTGTTGAAATAATTGCAGGACTTCATACCCAAAAAGAAGTTGTAGAGAAAAATAAAAACTATTTCAGAAGAAATTGGAAAAGTACCTGTACAAGTTGAAGAAGCACCAGGATTTGTTGTAAATAGAATTTTAATTCCTATGATAAATGAAGCTGTAGGGAATTTTATGCAGAAGGAATAGCTTCTGTTGAAGGAATTGATGCTGCAATGAAACTTGGAGCAAATCATCCGATAGGACCTCTAGCTTTAGGAGATTTAATAGGACTTGATGTATGTCTTGCTATAATGGATGTTTTTATATCATGAAACTGGCGATCCTAAATATAGAGCTCATACATTATTAAGAAAAATGGTTCGTGGAAAACAATTAGGACAAAAACAGGAAAAAGGTTTCTACGATTACAGTAAATAAAAATTATTATAAGTCATACTAAAGAGGCTGTTGAAATTATAAATACAACGGCTTCTTTTTATGTAAATTTTAAAAATTATGAAATATTTAATTTTTATAAAAAGGATTTCTTTGAGAAAATTTCAAAAAATCCTTAAAATTTAAAATATTATAGATAAGCAAGTAAAAGTTTTACTGTCTCAACTATTCCATCATTATGAGTTCTTTCATAGTGATGAGTTGCATCAACATTTGGACCTATACAAGCATATTTAAAATCAAAACCTTGTAATATTGCAGTTGTAGCATCAGAACCATATCTATTATGAACTCCAACTGTATAATTTATATTATTTTTATCAGCAGTCTCTCTTAATTTTTAGTTAGAACATAATCGTAAGGACTTCTGCTATCTTTTTGCAATAATATTTACTTTCTTTTCATCTCCGTGAGCATCATCTCCAGCAACAAGACCTATGTCTATTGCAATAAACTCATCTAAATCTTCAGGGAATACAGAAACTCCATGTCCAATTTCTTCATAATTAGAGAAATAAACATATAAATCAGTTCTAGGTTTTAAGTTATTGTCTTTTAAAATATTTGATATAACCTAAAAATTTGAGCCACACTAAAAGTTTATCATCTAAATATCTTGATTTAATATAACCATTTTCTAAAAACTTTAGTACGAGTTTCAAATGATACAAAAATCTCCTTGTAAAATTCCAAGAGCTAAAACATCTTCTGCAGATCTTACATCTTCATCAATTCTTACTTCCATTGTTTCTTCCGTTCTTGGCATTTCTCTTGCAACATCTCCATAGACGTGAACTGAAGCTTTCACAGGTAATAATGTTCCAGTGTAAGTTTTTTTCCTGATAATGTGTGATAGTTACATGTTCTCCTTCAACTGATCCCCAAGCATAACCACCAACATTTGTAACTTCAAGTCTACCATTTTTTCACTTTTTCACAACAGCACCTAAAAGTATCAACGTGAGCTGAAAATCATTTTTATAATTTGAATCCTCTCCTTTTTATAAAAAGCAAGTAAAGCCCCTTTTTCTAGTAAGAGAATAATCTTTTACTCCTAAAGTTTTTAATTCTTTTTCAATCCATTCAATAAAGATGATGAGTATATCCAACAGGACTAGGTATTGCTAAAAAGTTCAACAGTTTTATCAATTATATATTTTAAATCAATATTCATTTTAACATCCTTTCTATATATTAATCTCTAACAATATTAATTTTACTATTTTACATCTATATTTTTAAATTTATGCATTAATGTAGGTTCGTATTCAAAATTAACTATTCTCTTATTAAGACCTATATTTTCATTTTTATTATATAGAACAACAAGAGGAGAATCTTCTTGAGCCATTAATTGTGCATTTTATAATGTTCTTTTCTTTCTTCAGGACTAACAACAACTCTTGCTTCTTCCACTTCTTTATCAAAAAGCAGGATTTACATATCTTGCTCTGTTTCCTGAGAAACCAATTGATTTACTATCAAGTAATGGATATAAAAACGATATCAGCATCAGAAGTTCCTGATACCCAACCACCTAAATAAGCTTGAAATCTCCTTCTCAGTTTTTTTGTAAAATAAGTTCCCCATTCAAGAGTTTCAATTTTCATATCAATTCCAATTTCTTTCAAATTAGCTTGAATAATTTGAGCTACTTGTAGTCTAACAGGATTATCGTTGACGTAAAGTGAGAATGAAGTATTTTTCACTCCAGATTTTTTTAATTAATTCTTTTGCTTTTTCTGGATTGAAAGCAAAAACCTTCAAGTCCTTCATAATATCCAAAAACAGATGGATTAACTATTGATTTTGCAACTTTAGCTTTTCCTAAGAAAAATTGAATCAATTATACTTTGTTTATCGATAGCATAGTTTAATGCAAGTCTAAAAATCTTTATTATTAAATGGTGCTTTTTCAACATTTAAAGTAATGTATTCAGTTGCAGTAGTTGGTTCAGAAATTATAGCTAGTTTATCGTTAGCTTCAACAGTTTGGCTGTCGATTGGAGCAATACCAGTAGCTAAATCGATTTCTCCAGTTTCTAAAGCCGCAAGTCTACTCTGATCTTCTGCTATAGCTCTTATTATTAATTTTTGAATTTTTTTGGAGCTCCTTCAAAAATAATCCGCAAAAGATTCAAGCTCTATTTTTCACCATCATTGTATGAAGTAAGTTTAAATGCTCCAGTTCCATAGGTGAAACATTTAAGTCATTTCCAGCTTCAACATATTTTTTTATTTATAATTGATGTTAATGGATGAGCCAAATTAAATAATAGAGGAGAAGATGGTCTCTTCAATAAAAATTTTAACTTCATAGTCGTTTACTTTTTCGACCTTATCAATTTCTTCTATCATAATTGATGCTCCAGGTTTTTGTTTCATTGTATCAAAACTAAATACTACATCATCAGCAGTCAATTCACTACCGTCATGGAATTTTACTCCCTTTTTCAAAAACGATATCTAATTCTCGATCATTTGCATATTTATAAGTATCTACAAGTTCAGGTTTTATATTTCCATCTTTATCTTTTGTAAATAAAGTGTTATAAAATTGTCTTGAAAACTAACAAATCTGGAATTGAGTTATACATATAAGGATCTAAAAGATTTTGGCTTAGCTCCTTGTGCAATTGTAACAATTTTTTTCTTTGTTACCTTCTTTCAGCTTTCTGTCCACAACCAACTAAAAAAATAAAGTTAGTGCTAGCAAAAAATAAAATATTTTTTCATTATATCATCTCCTTTTTAAAATATATTTTTATCTATGATACACCTTTTTATTCACTTTTATAAAAATATATAAAATTTATGAATAAATGAATTTTATTAATGAAATGGCGATAATTATTTAATTTGAATTAAAATTTTTAAATGTGATATCATTGTTAAGAGGTGTGAAATGGCAAAAGAAAAAAATATTATGCTTATTTTTTTGATACAAATAATATGGGGATAAAAAAATAGCTGGGACGAATGTAAAAATCGTTCAAGGAACGAGTGCAAGATATAAATCTTTTACAAGTAAAGAAGAAGCTGAATTTTGGCTGAACAATGGGGCTATCTATGAAAAATCTGAAACTTTAGAAAGAAAAAAATACTTCAAAAATCAAAAAAATTAGAAGATGCAGTTTATTTTGATGCAGGCACTGGTCGTGGACTTGGAGTCGAAGTTAGGATAACTGATAAAAATAAGAAAAGTTTAATAGAAAGTATTAGGGATGAAAAAAATTTGAGAAATTTTTAGAAAATAAAAAAATGGACTATAAATGAATTTGGAAATATTCAATTAGACAAAAGAAGAACTAATAATTTTTGGAGAACTTTTTAGGTTTATATTTAGCCTTAGAAATTGCAACTCAGTTGAAAGTTTCAAAAAAATATTTGGAGACAGCAGGCTTGTAATTGACTACTGGTCACTTGGGAGATTTAATCTTAAAAAAACTTAGAGACTGAGACAGTTACTTTTTATAAAAAGTTACAGAAAAATAGAAAAAAATTTGAAGAAAAATGGTGGGGAGTTAAAGCATATTTCTGGAGATATTAACCCTGCAGATTTAGGATTCCATAAATAAAAATTGGTAAGGAGTAAGTTATGAAAAAAAGCAGTTCTTTTAGATGTGAGTGCAATAATGTACAGAGCATATTTTGCAAATATGAATTTTAGAACAAAAACTGAACCGACAGGCGCAGTCTATGGATTTATAAATACTTTACTTAGTATAATAAATGAATTTCAACCAGATTATATGGCTGCAGCTTTTTGACGTGAAAAAGATCTTCACTAAAAAGAACAGAAATTTACAAAGAATATAAATCAAATAGACAGTCAGCACCTGAAGATTTGATTACTCAAATTCCAAGAATAGAAGAAGTTTTGGATGCTTATAATATAAATAGATATAAATTTGAAGGTTACGAAGCTGATGATGTCCTAGGAAGTTTGGCTAAAAAAATTGGCTACTCAGGATGTGGAAGTTATAATTGTAACTGGAGATAAAGATTTATCACAACTTGTTAGTAAAAAAATATTACTGTGGCTTTGCTTGGAAAAAGGTACAGAAGGAGAAAAAAATTTGGTATCTTAAAAACTGATGATGATGTTGTGAAATATTTAGGAGTAGTTCCAGAAAAAAATTCCTGATTTATTTGGACTTATTGGAGATAAGAGTGATGGTATACCAGGTGTTACAAAAAATTGGGGAGAAAAAGCTCTAGCTATTTTTACAGAATATGATAGTCTGGAAAAAAATTTATGAGAATGTCGATAAATTAAAAAAATATTGATGGAATAGGTCCATCACTTATAAATAATATAATCAATGAAAAAGATATTGCCTTTTATGAGTAGAGAGCTAGCTCAAATTTTTACAGACTTAGATATTGAAATAAAAGATGAAAAATTTAAAATATGAGTTAGATAGAGAAAAGAATGTATCAACTTTGTAAAAACTTTAGAATTTAAAATGTTTATAAAAAAATGAGTTTAGAGGATTTATCTGATAGCAGTGGGAATACAGAGTTAAATTCATCTATAGAAAATAAAAAGTTCAAATATGACTCTATTTGGAAATTCTTATTCTAATAATGAAGTAGAAAAAAATAAAAAGTAGAATTTACAAAAAGAAATAAATTTAGATTTTTCTTTAAGAGAACTTATGGTAATTGATAGTTTTGAAAAAAATTGGAAAAGTCAAAAATATATCTTGAATCTTATAAAAAATTGCTTCAATTTATTTCTGAGGAACTGGGAGTTGTTTTATCGACAGAAGAAAAAGGATTTATATTTTTCCACTAAACTCATGGAGGACTTTTATCGAAAAAATTTAAATAAAGAAGTTTTTGATAAATTTTATTGAGAAATTAGATATAAAAATTTATTTCATATAATTTTAAAAGCTCTTTTTAAATCAAGGTTTTAAATTTAAATATATGTATATGGATATGATGATAGCTACCATCTTATAAGTTCTCAAACAAAAAAACAGATCCTTCTATCCCTATAATCGAATATTCAAAAATAGAAGCTCAAAAATTTCAAAAGATAGATTTGGAAAAAAACTGATACTGCTCTAATTTCTGTGGAAGATTTTTCAGAATATCTGTTTAAAATAGGAAGAGGACTTTTAGCCATTTATGACGAGATTAATTATTTATTGAAAAAGATGAGCTATTAGAAGTATTGAATGAAACTGAGATGCCTTTAATAAAAAGTTTTATCTCAAATGGAAAAGAATGGTATTAAGGTTGATGTAGATTATTTTAAAAATTATTCTGTGGAATTAGGAAAAGAGATTGAAAAAGATTGAAAGAGAAATTTTTGATGAAGCAGGAGAAGAATTCAATTTAAATTCACCAAAAACAATTAGGAGAAATTTTATTTGTTAAGTTAAACCTACCAAGTGGAAAGAAAACAAAGACAGGTTATTCAACTGATGTTACAGTTTTAGAAGATTTAGAAAGCTGGGAGTTATAATATTGCAAGACTTTTTGCTTGATTATAGAAAAATTAAATAAATTAAAAGACAACTTATGTGGATACTCTTCCTCAACTTGTTGATAAAAATTCAAGAATACACACAAGTTTCAATCAAATTGGTACTGTAACAGGTAGGTTATCCTCATCAGAACCTAATTTACAAAAATATTCCTGTAAAAACTGATGATGGAATAAAAAAATTAGGGAAGGTTTTGTTGCTGAAGAAGGAAAGATTTTTAATGAGTATAGATTATTCTCAAGTTGAACTTAGGGTATTAGCTTCTCTTTGTAAGGATGAAAATTTAATTGAGGCATATAGAGAGAATAAAGATTTACACGATTTAACTGCGAGAGGGATTTTTGATTTATCATCAGATGATACAGTAACAAGAGAACAGAGAACAGTTGCAAAAAAATAATTAATTTTAGTATCATTTTACGGAAAAACTCCTTTTGGACTTGCAAAAGAGCTAAAAATACCTGTAAAAGATGCAACAGAATACATTCATAAATATTTTCAAAAAATATCCAAGAGTTACAAGTTTCGAGAAAGAAATCGTAAATTTTTGCTGAAGAAAATAATTATGTAAAAACTCACTTTGGAAGAAAGAGATTTATTGATGGTATTAATTCAAAAAAATAAAAATATAAAAATCTCAAGCTGAAAGAATGGCAGTAAATACAGTTATTCAAGGAACAGCTGCAGAAATTTTTAAAAAAGTTATGATAAAAAAATTAATAATTTTTGAGTGATAAGAATGATATAAAATTATTGTTGCAAGTACACGATGAATTAATTTTTGAATTAGATAAAGATGCTGTTGAAAAAAATATGAAAAGGATTTATCTAAAAATTATGACAGATACAGTTCAACTTGATGATGTTAAACTAGCGATTAATATAAATGTTGGAGAAAAATTGGGCCAAGGCAAAATAATATATTAACTTGAAAGAAGAATTGAAAAAAATGTTATAATATATCCAATTATTTTATAAAAAAAGTGAGGTATAGAAAAATGGTTAAAAAAGAAATATATAGCTCCAAATTTGATTACAGCTGGAAATATGTTCCTAGGTTATTTGAGTATAACAGAATCAATAAAAGGGCATTTTTATATGGCGATATGGTTCATAATTCTTGCTATGGTCTGTGACGGATTAGATGGTAAAACTGCAAGAAAGTTAGATGCTTTTTAGTGAGTTTGGAAAAGAATTTGATTCATTCTGTGATGCTGTTTCTTTGGACTTGCACCCTCAATGTTAGTTTATTCTATTTTGATTGAAAAAGTTCCAACAAGCCCATTTGTATTACCTGTTTCTTTCCTTTATGCTCTTTGTGGAGTGATGAGACTTGTTAAATTTAATATAATAAATGTAGCTTCAAGTGAAAAAGGGAGATTTTAGTGGAATGCCTATTCCAAATGCAGCAGCTATGGTTGTATCGTACATTATGATTTGCAATTCGATTAGAACTAGACTTGATCTAAATCTTTTTGATATAAATATTTTTTATAGCAATCACTGTAATTGCTGCAAGCTTAATGGTGAGTACTATTCCGTTTAAGACACCAGATAAGACTTTTGCTTTTATTCCAAAGAAACTTGCTCCAATTTTAATTGTTGTTGTCATTGCAACACTTAACTATAGTATTTTTATAGTTTCATTTACTTATGTAATTTTTAAATTTAATATCATATTTTAATAAAAGATTTTTAGGAAATGGTATTGAGGAAACAGAAATTGAAGAATTTGTAGAAGTTGTGGTTGATGAGAATGAAGAAAAAGGAGAGTAATATTTATGTTTAGTCAAAATGACAATATAAATATTTTAGTTATTAGATTTAAAAAGGATTGGAGATGCCATTTTTAAGTTTACCTTTGTGCCATTCTTTAAAATTAACTTTTTCCAAATGCAAAGGTAGATTTTGTGTTGTATGAAGATGTAGCTCCACTTTTTGAAAAATCACCCTTATATAGATAATGTGGTTTACGATCACTAAGTCTGAACAAAAAATCCTTTTTAAATATATAAAGAAAGTTTATTCTGTTACAAGAAAAAAGTATGACATTATAATAGATATTATGTCTACACCAAAAAGTGAAGTGTTTTGTGCATTTTCTATGAGTTCTACTTTTTAGGATAGGAAGATATAAAAAAGAAGAGGATTTTTTTCTATAATTATAAAAATGGAAGAAAAAGATTCTTTAAATAAAGTGGATAAATTTTTTAAATCAACTGTTGCCTCCATTTGAAGAAGTAGGATTTAAAGTTGTAAAAGACTATGACTTTAAATTTAAAGCTCAAGCTGCTGAAAAAGAAAAAAATATAAACAAAAAAATGTTGGAAGCAGGAGTGGATTTTTTTAAAGCCTGTTATAGCTTTTTCAATTTATTCAAGAGTAAAAGCATAAAAATTTATCCTATTGAGAAGATGAAAAAAAGTTGTAAAGCATTTAATTGATAAGTATAATTCTCAAATAATATTTTTCTTTTCACCAGATCAAAAAGAAGCTATACAAAATATTCATAAAGATATAGGAGAGAATAAAAAAATATTTTCATCTATAGAAACACTTACGATTAAAGATTTAGTTCCTTTTTAGAAAATTGTGATTTTTTTATATTGGAAATGAGGGAGGGCAAGACACTTAGCTCAAGGGGTTGGGATACCTTGTTTTTGCTATCTTTAATCCGAGTGCTGACAAAAAAAGAATGGTTACCTTTTCCAAATGAAAAATATGGGATTAGCTCCAGATGATATGATTAAAAATTAAAAATATTTCAAGAGAAGATTTTGATAAAAATGTCTAACGAAGAACAATTTAATTTGATTGATGAAACAACAATTATAGAATTGGTGGATGAGTTGATTGATTATAAAAATTAAGGATTAAAAAAATGAATACAAAAAATTATATCTTATGTAATATCAAATTTATTCAGAATTTTTGATGTTTATGTTTCTCTTTCCTTTGGCGGTAAGTATTTATTATCGAGAAGGTTTGAGATTATCAATGGCATATATAATACCTGTAGTTATTTTATGTGCTTTTAGTTATTTTTTTACCGAATGAAACACCTGAGGATCAATCTTTTTCAAAAGAGGGATTGGTTATTGTAGTTTTATCTTGGTTTCTAATGTCAATCTTCGGAGCTTTTCCTTTTGTAATAAGTGGAGAAATTCCAAATGTCATTGATGCTTTCTTTGAAAGTGTGAGTGGACTGACAACAACGGGAGCAAGTATATTACCTCAGGTAGAAAAATCTAAGTAATTCCATTTTATTTTTGGAGAAGTTTCACGTATGTTGTTGGTGGAATGGGAGTATTAGTTTTGGTTTTAGCTATTTTTACCAAAAGGGTAATAATCAAGCTCTACATATAATGAGAGCAGAAGTTCCGGGACCAGTTGTTGGGAAAAATAGTAGCTAAGATGAGTTATAATTCAAGAATATTGTATATAATATATATAGTAATGATAATTATAATGATAATTTTATTATTGCTTGGAGGGATGCCTTTTTTTGGATGCATGCATACATGCTTTCGGAACGGCAGGAACTGGAGGATTTAGTTCAAAAAAATATAAGTATAGCCTTTTATAATTCTGCTTATATCGATTATGTAACTTCCATAGGTATGATAATTTTTGGATTGAACTTTAACTTGTTTTATTTATTACTGCTTGGAAATATAAAACAAATTTTTAAAAAGTGAAGAGGCAAAATATTATCTTGGAATTATTTTTGGAGCAACAATACTAATTTGTATCAATATTTTATCCTCTATATTCTTCAATTTCAAGGATGATAAGAGATGTTCTTTTCACTGTTAGCTCTGTTATTACAACAACAGGATATTCGAACACAGATTATAATAATTGGCTAACGTTTTCAAAAAGTTATAATTTTATTCTTGATGTTTTTCTGGTGGTTGTGCTGGTTCGACAGCTGGGGGATTTAAAGTTTCAAGAGTCGTAATACTTTTCAAAGAAAATTATAAGAGAATTTAAAAAGATCGGACATCCTAATAAAGTTGTAAATATGAAATTTGAAGGAAAGATTTTAGATAAAGAGATGGTAGAAGGTGTTGATAGTTATTTTTGTATTATACTGTGCTGTATTTTTGTTTTTACTTTTGATAGTATCTTTTAGAAACCGATGATTTTTTTAACAGCTTTCTCAACGGTTTCTGCAACATTTAATAATGTAGGTCCGGGGTTTTGGAGATGTAGGACCCTAGTTCAAATTTTTCGTTTTTATTCTATGCCTATAAAATTTATTTTATCGATAGGAATGTTATTAGGACGTTTAGAAATTATACCATTATTAATATTATTTTCACCAAGATTATATAAAAAAACGTGGATAAATTTTTCGTTTTCTTCTAAAAATCACGGTGTCGGTTTTTTTACGACGTCGTGATTTTTTTATTGTGGACGAAATTTATCTAATTTGTTATAATAAAATTAATAAAGATATAATTGAAAGGAGAATCAAAATGGAAATAAAAAATTTTTTCATCTAGGTGCAATGTATACGAATTGTTATCTAGCTTATGATGAAAATAATGTTGCATATTTTTGATTGTGGTGGAAAAAATTTAGAAAATTTATACTCATTTATAGAAGAAAAAAATTAAATTTAAAAATATATAATTTTAACTCATGGTCATGGAGACCATATTGAGGGCTTAAATAAATTAACTGAACATTATCCAGAAGCCAAGGTCTACGTTGGAGAAGAAGAAAAAGATTTTTTTATAATTCTGAACTTAGTTTATCAGATAGAATTTTTCGGAGAATTGTTTAGATATAATGGAGAACTTATTACTGTTAAAGAGGGAGATGTAGTTGGAGATTTTAAAGTTATTGACACTCCCGGACATACAATCGGTTCTAAATGTTTTTATGATGAAAAAATAATATTTTAATCTCAGGAGACACTATGTTCAGAAGAAGTTATGGAAGATATGACTTGCCGACTGGAGATTTGAATATGCTTTATAATAGTTTGGAAAAATTATCAAAATTACCTGATGAAACGGTTGTATATAGCGGTCACACAGAGGCAACAACAATCGGTGATGAAAGAAACTTTTTTAAAAACGTATAGGAATAATTTAGAATTAAGGAGGATGCAATGGAAAAAGATATATGATGTAGTAATTGTTGGAGCAGGTCCAGCAGGGATTATCAGCAGGAATTTATGCAGGAAGGGGTAATTTATCAACTCTTATTCTTGAAAAAGGTTGGAATAGGTAGTATGATAATGACTCATCAAATAGATAATTATCCAGGTTTCCCAACTGGAACAACAGGACAAGAAATTTACGATTCAATGAAAAAACAAGCTATCGAATTTGGCTGTGAAATAAAAGCCAGCAACTGTTTTAGGTTTTGACCCTTATGATGAGATTAAAGTTGTAAAAACAGATGCAGGAAATTTTAAAAACAAGATATATAATTATAGCAACTGGTCTTGGAAAAAAATTGGAGCAGTCAAAGGAGAAACAAAATTTTTAGGAGCAGGTGTTTCTTATTGTGCAACTTGTGATGGGGCTTTTCACAAAAGAAAGAACAGTGTCTCTTGTTGGTAAGGGAGAAGAAATTATTGAAGAAGCTTTTATTTTTAACAAGATATGCAAAAAGATGTAAATATATTTTTAACTTCTGATGATTTGGAATGTAATGATGAATTGAAAGAGGCAATCTTATCAAAAAGAAAAATGTTAAGATTACTAAAAATGTAAAAGCTTTTTAGAAATTACTGGGGAAGATTTTGTAACTGAAATACATATGGAAATAAATGGAGAAAAACAAGTTGCTCCTACAGATTTCGTATTCTTGTATCTTGGTACAAAAAAATAATGTTGAGCTTTATGGAGAATTTGTCAGTCTAAGTCCAACAGGATATATCGTTACAGATGAAAAAATGAAAACAAGAACTGATAAAAATGTATGCAATTGGAGATATAAGAGAAAAAGAAGTTAGACAGGTTGCCACTGCAACAAATGATGGAGTTATAGCTGCTACTTTATATTAAAAGAAATATTGAAAGCTAAAAAAGTCAAATAAGGTAGAAAAATTTAAAAAAATATTGATTTAGCTGCAATGGAGAGTGGACAATATAATGAGGAGTGATCTTTGATACACCCAAAACCTGAAGATATTGTTCAAGAGGTTCAAGATATGGGAGTAAAAATTTATTCCCTATTCATAATAGTAAATTTAAATTATCAAATCACACTTGAGGGCGCTCCTTTAAAAAGACTTGATAATTTGACTAAAGACACAGACATAAAAATTATGGACACCTATTATAGGTCAAAAATTTACTTGCATCAAGAAAAATAAATTCACTAAATGGTGGGAGGATAAAAATATGAAACATTACATTGGAATTGATTTAGGTGGAACAAATACAAAAATTGGAGTAGTGGACGATGAAGGAAATTTGATTAATAGTGTTATCATCAAAACTAACTCATCATGAGAATGTCGACAATACCCTATCAAGAATTTGGGAAGCTGCAAAAAGTTTTTAGTTAGAGAAAAGATATTCCTTTATTTTCAGTTGTAGGAATTGGTATAGGGTATACCAGGGCCTGTAAAAGATCAATCTATTATTACATTTTTTTCTCAAATTTTTGATTGGGAAGAAAAATCTTAATTTAAAAAGAAAAAAATGGAAAAAATTAACGGGAATTGAAACAAAAGTCGATAACGATGTTAATGTTATTGCTCAAGGGGAAGCTATTTTTCGGAGCGGCAAAAGGAAAGAAATCTTCCATCACAGTTGCAATTGGAACTGGAATAGGTGGAGGAATTTACTTTAATGGAAATCTTATATCTGGAATGTCTGGAGTTGGTGGAGAAATAGGTCACATGAAAGTGGTAAAAAGATGGAAAGGTATGTGGCTGTGGACAGAATGGTTGCTTTTGAAAGCTTATGCCTCTGCTAATTCACTTTGTTAAGGAAGCCAAAGAGAGGCTTAAGAGAAATCAAGATAATTTACTTTATAAACAATTGAATGGAAATTTAGATGAGCTTGAAGCAAAAAAATATTTTTTTGATTGTGCAAGAATTGGTGATGAATTTTCAAAAGATTTAATTGAATATGAAAGTGATTATTTAGCTTTAGGTATAGGTAATCTTCTAAATATAATTAATCCTGAGTGTGTTGTTATAAGTGGAGGAATATCTCTTGCGGGAGACGAAATCTTAATTCCAATAAAAGAAAAAAATTAAAAAAATATACTATGCCTCCTGCTCTTCAAAAATTTAGAAATAAAAAAACTGGAACGCTTTGGTAATGAAGCTGGAATAAAAAGGAGCAGTTGCTTTTATTTATTTAAAAATTTTTAAATTTGATAAGTTTTTCTTTTCGATAAAAAGTGCATTTTGTTTTTATATAAAATAAACATATAATTTTAAAAGAAAATTGTTGACACACAGTTTTTAAAAATTATATAGTGTGTTATATGTAAAAATATATTGAAAAAAATCAAATTGTTTACAATTATTTTAATATTTTAGGAGGATATTTATATGAAAAATGGGTGTTTTTACTTAGGATCTGTTCTACTTGCTGCAGCACTTGTAGGATGTGGAGAAAAAAAGAAGCTGCTCCAGCTGGAGAAAAATTAGCAATAGGATTAACAGCTTATAAATTTGATGACAACTTCATCGCTTTTATTCAGAAAAAGCATTTGAAGCTGAAGCTGCTAACAAAGCTGATACGGTAGAAGTAACTTCTATCGACTCACAAAAACAGTGTTGCTACTGAAAAAAAGAACAAATAGAAGCAGTTCTTGAAAAAGGAGTTAAAAGCATTTGCAATAAACTTAGTTGATGCTTCTGCTGCTGATGGAATTATAAACTTATTAAAAGAAAAAGATGTACCAGTTGTATTCTACAACAGAAAAACCATCTGATGAAGCTATAGCTTCTTATGACAAATTATATTATGTTGGAATTGACCCTAATGCTCAAGGTATAGCACAAGGTGAATTAATAGAAAAAGTTTGGAAAAGCTGATCCATCTCTTGATTTAAAACGGAGACGGAGTTATCCAATATGTAATGTTAAAAGGAGAACCTGGACATCCAGATGCTGAAGCAAGAACTAAATATTCTATATCTACTTTAAAATGACCACGGAATTAAAACTGAAGAATTACACCAAGATACAGCTATGTGGGATACAGCACAAGCTAAAAGATAAAAATGGACGCTTGGTTATCAGGACCTAATGGTTCAAAAAAATTGAAGTTGTAATTTGTAACAACGACGGAATGGCTTTAGGAGCTATCGAATCAATGAAAAGCAGCTGGAAAAAGTTTTACCTACATTTGGTGTTGACGCATTACCAGAAGCATTAGTTAAAATCGAAGCTGGAGAAATGGCTGGAACTGTTTTAAAACGATGCTAAAAGGGCAAGCAAGTGCAACATTCAATATGGTTACAAACTTAGCAGCTGGAAAAAGAACCTACTGAAGGAACTGATCTTAAAATTAGATAACAAAATAATCTTAATTCCAAGTATCGGAATTGATAAATCTAATGTTGCAGAATTCAAATAAGAGTTATATAGTATAGTAGTCTTAAAAGGAGATTGTACGCAGTCTCCTTTTTAAAAAAATAATGAAGGAAAAATTAAGGAATAGGGTATTTATGGAAAACCTAAAATATGTATTAGAGATGGAAAATATTTCTAAAGAATTTCCTGGAGTAAAAAGCTTTAGATAATGTTCAATTGAAATTGAGACCCGGAACAGTTCATGCTCTTATGGGAGAAAAATGGTGCGGGAAAATCTACTTTGATGAAATGTCTTTTTATGGTATTTACGAAAAAATACTGGAAGAATTTTTATTAGATGGTCATGAAAGTTAATTTTTAAATCTACAAAAGAAGCTCTTGAAAATGGAGTATCTATGGTTCACCAAGAATTAAACCAAGTATTACAAAGAAATGTACTTGATAATATTTGGCTTGGAAGATATCCGATGAAGGGATTTTTTTGTAGATGAGAAAAAAATGTATAACGATACATTAGAAATATTTAGAAATTTGGATATAAATGTTGATCCTAGAACAAAAATAGCAGACCTTGCTATTGCCGAAAGACAAATGATTGAAATTACTAAAAGCTGTGTCGTATAAATCAAAAAGTTATAGTTATGGATGAACCTACATCATCACTTACTGAAAAAGAAGTAGGACATTTATTTAAAAATAATAAGAAAAATTAAAAGAAGACGGTGTAGCAATCGTTTATATTTCTCATAAAAATGGAAGAAATAAAAATGATCTCCGATGAAATTACAATATTAAGAGATGGTAAATGGATTTCAACTAGTGATGTCTCAAAAATTACAACTGATGAAATTATTAGTATGATGGTTGGAAGAGATTTGACAGAACGTTTCCCTAAAAAAAGATAATGAAGTTAAAGAAATGATATTGAAGTTAAAAATTTAACTGCTCTAAATCAACCATCAATTCAAGATGTTAGTTTCGAATTATACAAGGGAGAAATTTTAGGAATAGCTGGTCTTGTTGGTTCAAAGAGAACAGAAATAGTTGAAAACAATATTTGGAATAAGACCCTAAAAGAGTCTGGTGAAATTTTTATTACACGGAAAAAGTGGTAAAAAAATAGAGATCCAAATGAAGCTATAAAAAAATGGATTTGCACTTGTTACAGAAGAAAGAAGAAGTACAGGGAATTTTTCTCAATGCTTGATATTTCTTTTAACTCTGTTATTTCAAATCTTGATAGATATAGAAATAGATTTAGACTTTTTAAAAAATAAAGATATTGAAAGAGATACAAAATGGATAGTTGATAGTATGAGAGTAAAAAAACTCCATCTTATACAACAAAAAAATAGGTAGCCTTTCTGGAGGAAATCAACAAAAAGTTATTATCGGAAGATGGCTCTTAACTGAACCAGAAGTTTTGATGCTTGATGAACCTACGAGAGGTATAGATGTATTGGCAAAATATGAAATTTATCAATTAATGATAGATCTTGCTAAAAAGATAAGGGAATAATTATGATTTCATCTGAAATGCCAGAGCTTTCAGGAGTAACAGATAGAATTTTGGTTATGAGTAACGGTAGAGTGGCAGGGAATTGTAAAAACTGCTGAGACGAACCAAGAAGAAATAATGGAGCTATCTGCTAAGTATCTATAAAAATAAGAAGGAGAATGAATAATATGGCACTAAAATTACCAAGAACTAATGAAGGAAAATATAAATTATAAAAAAATAATTATAGAAAGTGGTTTATACCTTGTATTGTTTTTGTATGTTAATAGCAATCATCGTAAAAAGAACCTACATTCTTAAGTGTTAGAAACTTTAAAAAAATATTTTTAACTCAATCATCTGTTAGAACTATAATTGCACTTGGAGTTGCTGGTCTTATAGTAACACAAGGAACTGACTTATCTGCTGGTAGACAAGTGGGACTTGCTGCCGTTATATCTGGGAACACTTTTTGCAATCAATCACAAATGTAAATAAAAGCTTTCCCAAGTCTAGGAGAATTTTCTATATTTACAACTATATTGATAGTAGTAATTGTTGGAACTGTTATAGCAGCTATAAATGGTGTCGTTGTTGCAACGTTAAATGTTCACCCATTCATTGCAACTTTGGGAACAATGACTATCGTTTATGGAATTAACTCACTTTATTACGATAAAGCAGGGGCTGCTCAATTTCTGGATTTGTAAAAAGTTACAGTGATTTTGCTCAAGGTTATATTAAAATTGGAAGCTACACAATACCTTATTTAATAATTTATGCAGCTATTGCTACATTTATTATGTGGATATTATGGAATAAAACAAAATTTGGTAAAAATGTGTTTTGCTGTTGGAGGAAACCCTGAAGCAGCTAAAGTATCAGGAGTAAATGTTGTTTTAACTCTTATCGGAATTTATGCACTATCAGGAGCATACTATGCTTTTCGGAGGATTTTTGGAAGCAGGACGTATTGGATCTGCAACTAATAACTTAGGTTTCATGTATGAAATGGATGCCATTGCTGCTTGTGTAATTGGAGGAGTTTCATTCTATGGTGGTGTTGGAAAGAAATTTCTGGAGTTATCACAGGAGTTATTATCTTAACAATCATCAACTATGGTCTTACTTATATAGGGAGTTAGCCCATATTGGCAATATATTATTAAAGGGTATAATAATTGTTACAGCAGTTGCATTTGACTCAATTAAATATGCAAAAGAAAAAAATAAAACTATATAACAATAATAAAGAGAGGGCTTGTTGCGAAATCAAAGTAATTAAAAAGCCTACTTGTTAGCCATTGAGGTTTCAGAAGTTAATAAACATAAACTTCTTCAACCTAACTGAATAACTATAGTAGGCAATAAAAAGCTTATGAAAGGCAATAGCCCCTTTTTAATATTATTTTTTTATTCTTTGGTCATAATTTCTAAAAATAGTTTCATCTGTACCCTTCATTCCAGATTGTGCAAGCTCTCCAACATTTCTTATGGTTTGTTCTATATCAACTCCAACGATACCATCACCTGATCTTAAAACATCTTTATTTAAAAGCCAACATAGTTGCATCGAAAGCTGAGTATATACCTGATGTTATTTTCATTGCACATGAAGCCTTTGCTCCATCACAAATTACACCAGACAAGTTTCCTAAAAATATTTGTAATAGCATCACAAACCATTTTCATAACTTCCACCATGTAAAAAGTTAGAGCAGCAGCGACACCAGAAGCGGCACAAATAGCACCACAGTATGCAGATAGTCTACCAACATTTGTTTTAACTATGGATTGTTGTTAAATGAGATACAAATAAACCTCTTATCAATTCCTCTTCACTCAAATTTTTCAGAAGCGAATTTTATAATCGGCAATGAAGCTGTCATTCCTTGATTACCACTACCACTCGTTGTCATAACAGGTAATGCACAGCCACTCATTCTTGCATCACTACCAGCACTTGCATAGCTTGCTGCTTTATTTCTTATGTCATTACCATAGATACCTTTTTCAATATTATCCAGTATCATCTTTCCAATATTGACACCATATTTTCCTTTTTAATCCTTCTTCTGCAATTGCTGAATTGTAATAAACTACTTTTTGAAAAATTGGTTTTTATTAAATCGATATCTATTGTCTTAGCTAAATCATAAATAAACTTAATAGATAAAACTTTTCTGTCAGTAAGTGATGAGTTAAAATCTCCATCATTACAAATTTGTTCAAGTAGGGTTTTATTATTTTTTTGTAATTTTAGTTACATTGGTATGAGTATGTTTAATTTCTAAAACAACTTCATTACTAGCGTTAGCTATTTCAAGTCTTATGTATAATTTTATATCAGCGGGATGTACATGAGTTTTTTATAATTTTTATCTAAAAATTTTTCTAACTTCTTTGACTTGTTCAGAACTAACATCACTTATGACCATTAATTCTTTTTCGTCATTACCCGCAATCAATCCCATTTGCAATAGCTGGCTCAATACCAATCATACCTTCACTATTTGGAATGGTAACGCTCTTAACATTTTTTTATAATATTTCCTGATAAAAATACATCTACCTTATTGGGAACAGAACCCTAAAATTCTTTTTGCCTTTGCAGCTGCATAAGATAAAGCTATCGGCTCTGTACAACCTTCAGCGGCAACAATTTCTTCTTCTAAAATTTTTAAAACTTTTTCTATTTTATTTTCCATCATATCCCCTCTAATTTTTATTTTATGATATAGTATAACCTAAAAATAGTATACCCTATAGATTTTAAAAACCCGTTCACAATAAAAGTAATCAGATATATTGCTTTTTATATTATTTAAGTATATAATTAAGCATACTATTTTTATATTTTAAGGAGGACGATATGGAAAAAAGGGGATACTCTGATAATTAAATTAATTCTTGGAGTAATTATTGGATTATGTGTGGGACTTTTTGTAAATGAACAAGTCATTTCAATTATTCTACCGATCAAATTTTTCTTAGGGCAATTGATATTTTTATTGTACCTTTTATTATTATCGGATTTATTGCACCAGCAATCACACAATTAAAAATCAAATGCAAGTAAAATGCTTGTGACAATGTTAGGGATTATCTTATATTTCATCGGTGGGAGCTGCATTTTTTTCTCAGCTATGTCTGGATATGCCATCATACCAAAAATTAAATATTATTTCTAACGTTGAAGGATTAAAAGAATTACCAAAAACTTTTATTTAAAGTTGAAATTGAACCACCTATAACAGTAATGGCAGCCTTTAGTTTTTGCATTACTTTTAGGACTTGCAACTGTTTGGACAGGTTCTAAGAGAACAGAAGAATTATTAAATGAATTTAACAACATTATGTTGATGGTTGTTAATAGAATAATAATTCCAATCTTACCGATTTTTATAGCTACTACTTTTGCAACACTTGCTTATGAAGGAAGTATTACAAAACAATTACCAGTATTTGCTAAAAGTAATAGGAATAGTTTTGATTGGTCATTATATTTGGATAGCAGTTCTTTATATAATTGGAGGAATTGTTTTCAGGAAAAATCCTTGGAATTTATTGAAATATTATGGACCTGCATATATGACAGCTGTAGGAACAATGTCATCAGCAGCAACTTTACCAGTTAGTTTGAAGTGTGTTAGAAAATCTGGAGTGCTTGATGAAGAAATTACAAACTTTTGCTATACCTTTAGGAGCAACAACTCACTTATGTGGATCAGTTCTTACTGAAACATTTTTTTAATGGTTGTATCTAAAATTTTATATGGAGATGTACTGCATTTGGAACAATGATGTTGTTCATTGTTTTATTAGGAGTATTTGCAGTAGGAGCACCCGGAGTACCTGGGGGAACAGTGCTTGCATCACTTGGACTTATAATTTCTGTTTTAGGTTTCGATGAAGCTGGAACAGCACTTATGATAACAATATTTGCATTACAAGATAGTTTTGGAACTGTATAAAATATAACTGGAGACGGAGCCTTAGCTCTTATTCTTAATGGAATCTTTAAAAGAAAAATAATTAAATATAAAAAGGGAAGTTGAAAAATACTTTCCTTTTTCAAGACGTCGGAAAAACCGACGCCTTGAATTTTTATTTATTTCACATTTACACTGAAACCTTTTAGGTATGCTCTGAAATTATTATCATACATAGCTTCAACTTTCGTACCAGCAAGTGTATAAGTTCCGGGAGTAACTACATTGACATAAATTTCAAATGTTTTATCTTCTCCTACAGCTTGAGAATAGAAATATGCTACTCTATCATCTCTCATATCTGTGTAATCAATATAATTTCCAAAATTATTTGAATCAAAGCCATCATCTATTGATGTCATTTCTTGATTTATATCCATCGTAGAAACCATTTCAACATTAGAATTTAAATTTTCATTATTCATTGAACCCATTGCTTGATTTTTGACTCGTTATCAAATTCCCAAACCACTTGGTAAAAATTTGAAGTAGAGCCATATTTGATAAATAATCTGTATTTTTCAATATGGGTAGTCAAAACAATTTTAAATCTATCTCCAACTTTTTAAATTTTTAACATCAATTTCTTTTCCGTCTAAGTCAAAAATTGTCTAGTTATTTTTATATTTTTTTACTTTCATCTTTTTTTCATCAAATTTTATTGGTTTTCCTTTGAAGAATGAATCAACATATAATTTTGACGAAGATGTATTTTTATAACTATCTTCTTAGCATTTTCTTTTAAGTCCCAAATTTTTCAAAAACATAAGTTCCATTTACAAGTTGAAGATTTTGTTCTTTACCATCAACTATAATTTTAAAATGTCAAAGATAATTTTGCAACAGATAAATCTTTATTACTTGCAAGAGCTTCAACAATATTTGCCATATCGTTAGTTGATAACCACTCATTAGATTTTTGCAGTAGTTAAAAACTGAATTATATAGCTCTGTATCAACAGTTCCAAAAATAGAAATATATGCTTTCAAAAATTTCAGCATTGTTATAAGACTTGCTATTATTTTCATTTTTATCTGATATTTTTAACTAATTTTTAGCTTCAGATTGAGCAAAAGATTTTTCTCCAATTCTATTATAAGCATCTAATAATTGCCACTTATAAACAACAGGTAAATCTTTTGTAATACTTATCAAAAATTATATTCATCTCAGACACATTAGCTTCTCCAATTTTTGAAAGAACTTGAAGAACTGTAACTTTTTGTTCAGTAGTAATATTTGTTCTCATCGTCAAGCTATTCAAATATGATTTAGCAAGAGCTAAAGTATTTTCAGGAACATAATATCCCTTATCTTTTGCAGTGAACAAGAAATCAACAGCATAAACAGACATATCTATATTTTCATATTGTTGTCCCGGCCAATAAGTGAAGCTACCATTTTTAATTGATAGTTGCTTGATAATTTATTGATGATAACATTGATTTCATTTTTACATCTGTCTTGTCTGCAACATCATCTGTCAACTTATCAATATACAGCATTGCTTTTTACCTTTTGATGTTGTTTGTTCCAAACAATAATAAGGATAGTCCGTCAAAGATTTTATTATCTTTTCAATTCCTAATTTTTGATAACTAGAAATATTCAATGTTGAATTAATACTTCCCTTTACAAAATTTTTGTAATCAGCAAGAGGCAATTCATATTCTTCCCCAGAATTTAAAACTTTTTGAATTTTCAACATATTGATATGGATAATTTGTATCAACATTAAAATCAATACTTTCTTTAAAATTATATTTTGCTGATTTAAAAATTAATATCTATTTTTGTAGTTCCAATTTTATTTGAACTTGAAAGTCCAAATAAAACTTTTTCGTTCACTCCATCTTTAATATCAACTTTTTATTATAAGTTTTTCCATTGTAAGTTAAAATAATTTCAGAACTTCCAATTCCTTTTTCCATTGGACTAACAAGCACAGTGCACTGTAAATTTATCTCCAATTTTTAAAATTCTTGGAGCTGTTGTCTCAACTATAACAGGAGCTTTAACAGAAATAGTTTTTCAGCACTACTATAAGCTTCATCGGACACTGCCACAACATACAATCTCATAGAGCCAAAGAAATTTGGTACCTTAACTGTAAGCTCTGCTTTTCCATTTGCATCACTTTCAGCAACTCCTCTAAAGATTGTTAAATTTTTAAATCTTTGAGCAGAACCTTTTTGAGATAAATCTTCTCTTCTATAATTTTGTCATTTTAGCTGACAGAGCCATAGGAGCAGCTTCTTCAAAATCTCCTCCTCCAGTTTTTAATCTATTCATAACCTTATCATTATATTTTTTTCAATAATAGCTGAGAAATTATCAAAAATTTTGTACTAATTTAGCTTGTTTTGAATAGAAGAAACTGTATGGATCAGGCAATTCATATCCTGTCATTCTCACAATACCTTCATCAACCAAAAATACTTATAGTACATCTTTTTATTCTCTTTATTTGATAAATTAATTTTTAATTCACTAGCAGGTAAGACCTCAGTTTTTGTTTCAACGTTGACAGTCAACATTTTTGATTTATCTTCCACTATTAAAGGAACAGCACCGTAAAGTCTTAAAGGCCTATCATTTTCTTTTATTTACATATTTTTGAAAAAAACTGAAATACTTACATAAGCATTAGGGAAATATTCTTTTTCAATCTTCACAGCTTCTTCATTATTGATAGCAGATAAAAGACTTCCAATATTCTTTTATAATTTTTTTCCATCTCTTTCAATAGTAATTAAAGCTTTAGATCCAACTGCTCCTGTGTATTTTATTTTTAGCTATATCTCCAATATTATATTTTTCTTTTATCAGCTTCTATTTTTTAAATTTTCAATGCTACCATGTCTTTTATCTCCATAGTGATAATTGTATACAAAAACCCCAGCATTATCTCCAGTTTCTTCATCAATAATTTCAATGAAGTTCATACCATCTCCAAGTTTTGAAGTTTTAAATTCTTTTGGCTCATCTCCAGAAATTAAATCTCCTCTTCCATTAAACTTGTTTCAATATTTTGTTTGAATGATTGTTCATCATCTCCGTAAGAATCGTACCACCAGTTAAATTCTTTATTGTAAATTCTATATTTTAATTTTTTTCCAGCAAACCAATTTGTCAGTTTTTTTCATTCAAAACAATATATTTGATGCTTGCTTCATTTTCAGTTTGACTAAGTTTTTGTACTCGACAGAATTTTCTCTGTTAACGACTTGGAAAGTTTTATTTTCTGTGCTATATCTTCCAGTGTTTTCCTAATGCATTAACTGTCATAGTCAAATAATAATTTTTATTTTTCAAGAGCTTTGTTAAGATCTAAATTGAAATTAATTGTAGCACTATCATCAGCTATTTTAGTTTGAGCAAGATCTCTATATTGATAATTATTTTCAGTAGGGTTGTTGAAAATATAATTTTTATATTGCTTTGTTATTACAGGTTTCTCAATGATTGAATAATCAAAAGTTACTTGAGTATCTTTTTCAACTTTAGCTCCACTTAAATAAGAAAAACTTTATAGGAAATATTATCTTTCCATCTTTAACATCAGCTTTTTGAATAAATTTTATCTTCATCAGCATCTATTGCAATTTTATTTGCAAGTTTCGCTTCAATAAAAACTTTTTGATTTATTTCTTTTTCCACCAAATTTAATTTTTAAATTCCAAGCTCCGGTCATATCATTTACATCAGTTTGAATTTTAAAATTATAAAAAGCATTTTTGATTCTTGAACTACTTGATTCGAAATTTTTGTTGAGCCATCAGGAGCAATAAAAGAAAAATTCAAATGGCTGATTATCTTTTATTTTTTTCTTTATTACTTCTTGCTATAAGAGAAACATTTATTTCATCTCCCGGTCTATAAAAAAACCTTTATCAGTAAAAAGTATAAAGTTTTGTATCTCCAATTTCAACAGAGCCTCCGATATCAAAATCAGAATAATTTATTTTGCTATCAGCAAGATATAAAATATTGAACTCTGCTCCATTTTTACAAGAATATAATAAACATCATCAAGTTTTTATTTTTAGATTGATATTGTCCTGACGAATTTGTAATTCCATCTTCTAAAGTCTGATTTTTCTTTGAAATAAATTCAAGCTTAGCATTAGAAATTGGCTCTAGTGTATTCAAATTTAAAAGTTTAACATCAAGTTTTGAATTATTTGAATTTTGCTATGATACCAATATCAGATAAAATTATTGTTTTTGTTGCCTTTGCATAAAGTGGAGTTTGATTATCGTAGAATACCATAGGCTCTCCATATTTTACGATATCATAGTCTATACTTTCTTGACCTGGTGCAGATAAAAATTACATAATAAATTCCTTTGTTATCGATGACACCATTTAAGTCTATACTATTTTTACAACTTCATCTTTAACTGATTCAATAGGATATTCTTTTGTGTAAACTAAATCTCCAATATCTTCTTTAATTACCCATTCAGGAGAATAGTTAGTTGCTTTCAAATATTGAGTAATATTATTTGCATAAACTTTATAAATATCCAATTTAACTTTTTTTAACATTCAAAGAATTAAAATTAATTTTTATTATTGATACTTGGTAAGACCATTCCATAATCTGCAAAAGATAAACTTGGTTGCTTTCACTCCAACATACAAATTGAATTTTTCAAAAATCTTCTGGTAAGTTTCCACCGTCGATATCTTTTATCTCCTTACTAACTTTTACAGAATAAGGTACCTCTTTTTCAAATTTTCCTTTAATAACAATTTTATTTGTAAAAGTTAAAATAGTTGGCTCTTCTGCAAGTCCCTCAACAGTAACCAATTGTTTCAAATCTTGATTTTTATCAAGTTCATTAGTGAAAAACTACAACTAAATCTCCTGAGGCATTAAATCTTGCATCTGTTACATAAAGCATCATTTTATATTCATCAACAATTGATGGCTGATTATTTTGATTTGCTTCTTGCCCCTTATCTTTTCCACAAGCAACAAAAATATTGTCAATGTTGCCAAAAATAAATAGTAAATTTAAAAATTCTTTTCATAATTCCTTTCCTTTTATTCTCTGTAAAAATTTTTCTCCATAATTTATAAATTTTTTTGATTACCTATTCCTTAATTTTTAACATCTCCCACCTATTCTGTGGTTTTTTCTCAGCCATTTCAATGAGTGTCATATCAGAAAATATTATATAAGGTGCAATGTTTTCTTGTCTTGCTATCTCTTTTCTAAGTTCATTTAATTCCTTGAATAAATTATTTTCATAATAGTCAAAAATAATTTTCTCATCATTTTTTCTTATAACTTTTTAATTTGTCTTCTAAAATTTCTTTATATTTTTCTCCAAGTTTTAATACGGGAAAGCTTCCTGCACTCTGAATCAAATATTTTTCAGAAATCATATAATTAATAAAACTCTCTATCCATTCTTGAGAATTTTCTCTCATTATTCCGAAAGTTGATAATTTATCTAAACCCTTATGCTGCATTTTTGTATCAGCTTTTTCCTATTAACATATTTGCAAGAGTGGACACTCCCAAACTTTCTTTTGCTCTTCCAACACCCGATATAATTTTTGGCTTCCAAAGAAAAAAATCTTTTAATATTTTTCTTTCTTACAATTTTCACAATAGCCACAATAGTCTCTTATCATTTTTCTCCAAAAATACTTCAAGATAAATTCTCTGTAGCAACTTGTCAGTTCTGCATACTCAAGCATCTTTTTGAAATTTTTAAATTTCTTTTCTTTATATTTTTTTCATCCTTACCCTCAGCCTCTTTTTCAATCAAATATCTTTGGACGTCTCGATCTCTTTCGTTGTAGATAAGTATCGCCTCGCTGGTCCACCATCTCTTTCCAGCTCTACCTGCTTCTTGATAATAACTTTCTAGATCAGCAGGTATATTTGCATGAATTACAAACCTAATATTTGATTTATTTATTCCCATACCAAAGGCATTAGTAGCAACCATAATTTGTACATCATCGTCCAAAAATGATTATCGTCTCTATCTTCTTTACCCATACCACCGTGATATTTTGCTACACTTTTTATTGAGTGCCACTAAAAAAATTATAGATTTCTTCAACAGCTTTTCTAGTTGAACAACAAATTATTCCAGATTTTCCCTACTCTTGGATAGATAATCTCTAATAAAAGGTTTTGAATCTATTTCGATGTCATCATTTGATTTTGAAAAATATTAAATTCTGATTTATTATTAGAGTTTTCATTTCCATATTTTGTATTGTCTATTACTTTAAAAATATATTGTCCCTATTAAAAATGATCGACATAAATGAAAGGATTTATAATTTCTAATTTTTGTATTATATCTTGTTTAATTTTTGGAGTTGCAGTTGCAGTCAAAGCTAAAAATTTGAATTTTATTTTTGTGAAATATATTTTGTGAAGTTTGCAATTTTCAAATAACTTTTGCCTAAAATTTTCTCCCACTGAGAAACACAGTGAGCCCTCATCGACAACAAGCATAGAAATTTTTTATATTTTTTTATAAAATTTAAAAATATTTATTTTCTAATCTCTCCGGAGAAATATACAAAATTTTTATTTCTGAAATTTTAAATAAAATTTTTATTATATTCATCGCTTGTCAAAGTTGAATTTAAATAGGCTGCATTAATTCCTAATAACTTTAAACTATCAACTTGATCTTTCATTAAAGAAATCAGCGGAGAAATTATTATAGTAAGACCCTCAAAAATTAGAGCAGGAATTTGATAACAAATAGATTTTCCTGCTCCCCTGTTGTCATAATTCCTAAAACATTTTTTTACCTTCACAGATAGCATCTATTATTTTTTTCTTGACCTTCTCTAAAATTTTCTATATCCATAATATTCTTTTAAAAATTTTTCGTGCTTCTGTTTTCATTTTTCCTCTTTAAAATTCTCAAATATTATTATTTCTAAAAATTATAACACATTAAAAAGCACTTTTTAATATATTTTTTTATAATTATTAAATAAAAAGAAGACGTCGGAAAAACCGACGCTGTCAAAAATTTTTATTAATATTTAAAAATTCTCCAATTAGTTTGTATAGATAAAAATGATCGTCAACTCCACCCAATTTCTTACAGAGTGCATAGATAGTAAGGGGCTTCAATATCTATTCCTAAAATTCTAAGTTGAGATTGCAAAAATAGGTCCTATTGTTGATCCACCTTTGACATCTGAACGATTTACAAAAGTTTGTAATGGAACTTTTCACTTCTCTTGCTAATTTTTTTCTAAAACTGCTCTTGAATATCCATCTGTAATATATGACTTATTAGCTGCCATTTTTTTACAACAGGTCCACCATTCATTTTTGGTTCGTTAGTAGGATCAGATTTTTCTAAATAATTAGGATGAATTGAATGTGCAGCATCATTTGAAATTACGAATGAATTTTACAACTGCTTGTTGGTGTTCTTCCAAATTTAATCCCATAGCATTTGAAATTCTTTCTAATATATTTTTTTAAAAGTTGGACTGTCCGCTCCTTGAATTGAATTTGATCCAATTTCTTCATTATCGTAGCCCATGACAATACAAGTATTTTTTATCTTTGTTATCTACCAAGACATAAGCCCCGTGATGAAAATGCAGCTAAATTATCAAGTCTTCCTATAGAAACGAATTCTTGATTAGCTCCTACAAAGCAACCTTTTTCTCTCGAATAAACTCAAATCGTAACTTAAAAATTTTTATCTTCTTTCACTCCTAACTCATCAGCTAGAAGTTTTTAATGAAAATTTTTCATTTTCTCCTGTTATTGTTACTAAAAGGTAAGGTATCTTTTTGTGGATTTATTGAGAAGCCATCATTTACTCCTCTATTTTGATGTATACATAACGATGGTATTATAAATAAATCTTTATCATAGTTTATAAAATATTTTTTTGAGGTTTGAAAAGCATCTTTCCCTTCAACAAATACTCTTCCACTAAATGACAAAGGTCTATCGAACCAAGTGTATAAAACAGGTCCTCCATATACTTCTGTATTTTAAAACGTTATAACCTTTTTATTTATTTCTGGGTTTGGTTTAATTAAAAATCCTGGACTATCTGTGTGAGATGCTGCAATTTTATATCCCACTTTAGAAATTTTTTTCACTACCTATGGTAAAAGCAACTAATCCACTATCATTGATCAGTGTAAAATATTTTTCCCGCCTAATTTCCAATCTTCTGCTTCTGATAGTTCTGTAAACTTTTTCAATCAATAATTTCTTGTGCAGATATGCAGGCAAAATAATTTGATGGACTTTCACCAATAAAAATCTATCAAATGTTTTGCTAATTTTATTTTATCCATAATATCCTCCTCATTTTTTTATTTAATTTTATTCTACTTAATTTATTTTTATCATAAAAATTAAAATGCACTTACAAGCTGATTTAGTAATTTGTAATTAGATTAAAATTAAAAATAAATTTTTTATAAAAAAACATAAAATTTCTTTTAAACTTTGATACTTACCATTGTGAGCATTAAAAAATTTCAAAACCTTTCCTTTTTGAATTTAAAAACTATCTAGTTCTTGTAAAAATAATTTCATTTTCAGAAATGGAGTGAATGTCAAAAATTATTTTTATTTCTTTTTCCTTTTTATGATATAGGAAATATTCAAAAATTTCTCCGTTTGACCAAGAATCATCTTTTGTACCAAGATATTAATTTGAAAAATTCTTCCAAACTCATTCCTTCAGCTCCGATGGAAATTTGTTTTATGAGATAATTTATACGTAAAAGTTCTTCGTCTAAAAAGGTTCATATCCATATTCATCTTTTTCTAAAATATAAGAATAAAAATCTTCTAAAAAAATTTTTCTATCTTCTTTTAAATCTCCAACGATATGATGATAATAATCACTTAAAACTTTAATATAAAGTGTTGACATAAAAATTACCTCCAAAAGAATTTTTAAATTAATATAATTATTTGTATGAATTTAATAACATATAACTTTTATACTATACATCTTATCATATAAAATATCTTTTTAGTATAAATATTTTTTTAAAAGTTTAGAAAAAATTAAAGATTTAAATTTATTGTAAAATATGATAAAATAATCAAGATTATAAAATGTAGTAGGTGTAATTATGAAACAATTAATTTTTGTAATTTTAACTTCAGCTGCTATTGGTTGATTACAAATTACATAGCTATAAAAATGTTATTCAGACCACATAAAGAAATTAATTTTCGGATTTTTAAAAATTCAAGGACTTATTCCAAAAAGAAAAAGCAGAGATTGAAATGGAATTGCAAATGTAATTCAAAATGAATTAATTTCTATAAAAAGATGTTGTGAATAATATCGATAAAAAAAGAATTTTCAAAAAAATTAGAAAGTTTAGTCGATGAAATTTTTAGAAAAATTTAAAAAGTAAAATCAAAGAAATCATTCCGGGGATGATGGCTATGTTTATCACAGATAATATAGTGGCTAGCATTGCTGATGGAATAAAAATCTATGGTTATGGAAAATCAAGAAAAATATTTTTAATATTTTTACAAGTTATGCTGAAGACAATATTGATTTCGCAAAAATAATAGCTGAAAAATTTCTAATTTTTCTCTTGATAAATTAGAAGAAATAATTATTTATCTTGCTAAAAAGAATTGAAACACATTGAAATTATAGGTGCTGTTCTAGGAGGAATAATCGGAGTCTTGGAATATTTTATTTTTAAATTTATATAGAGGTAGAAATGGAACGTATAATATCTGATTTAGAAATGCCTAATGAAATAGAAATTCAAAAGTCACTAAGACCGAAAAAGTTTTTTTCTGAATACATAGGGCAAGAAAAATTTAAAAAGAAAAAATGAATATCTCTATAAAAGCTGCTCAAAAAGAAATATGACAGTGGATCATATTTTGCTTTATGGACCTCCAGGATTAGGAAAAACAACATTAGCTGGAGTAATTGCAAATGAAATGAAAGCAAATTTAAAAAAATAACTTCTGGACCGATACTTGAAAAAAGCTGGAGATCTTGCAGCAATTTTTAACTTCACTTGAAGAAAATGATATTTTATTCATTGATGAAATTCATAGACTTAATAATACTGTAGAAGAAATTTTTATATCCTGCAATGGAAGACGGTATGCTTTGATATAATAATTGGAAAAGGACCTTCTGCAAAATCATTAAGAATTGAGCTACCACCTTTTCACTTTGATCGGAGCAACAACACGTGCTGGACTTTTATCTGCTCCTTTAAGAGATAGATTTGGTGTGAGTCACAAAATGGAATATTACAATGAAGACGAAATATTGTAATCCGAGGAGCTAAAATTTTAGGTGTGAAAATTAGTGAAGAAGGAGATGTGAAATTTCAAAAAGAAGTAGAGGAACCCGAGAATTGCAAATAGACTTTTTAAAAAGAGTTAGAGATTATTGTGATATAAAAGGAAATGGAACGATTGATAAAAACAAATGCTAAAAACGCTTTTGGACTTGTTGGGTGTAGATAGTTATGGTTTGGATGAGTTGGATAGAAATATTATAAATTCAATTATCGAAAAATTATGATGGAGGACCTGTTGGTATCGAAACTTTATCTCTCTTAAGGAGAAGATAGAAGAACTTTAGAAGAAGTTTATGAACCTTATTTAGTAAAAAGTAGGATTTTTAAAAAGGACTCATAGAGGAAGAGTAGTTACTCCTAAAAGCATATCAACATTTTAAGAAAGAAGAGGTAGAAAATGAAAATAAACACGAAAGTTAGATATGGCTTGAAAGCTTTGGCTTATATAGCAGAGAATGCTACAGAAAAATTAGTCAGGATTAAAGAAATTTCTGAAGATCAAGATATATCAGTTCAATATTTAGAACAAATACTTTTTAAAATTAAAAATGAAAATATTATTGAGGGAAAGAGAGGACCTACAGGTGGGTACAAATTAGCTTTTAGAACCTCAAGAAATAAATTTATATACTATTTATAAAATTTTGGATGACGAAGAAAAAGTTATAGATTGTAATGAGCTTAGGTGGAGATAAACAACATAGTTGTAAAGAAGATAATTGTGGAGAGACTTGTATCTGGAGCAAACTTGATATGGCTATGACTAAAATTTTATCGGATACTTCACTGGCTGATTTTTATAAAAAAATGGTAAAAAGAATATAGGAGAGAAAGTTGTTAAGTGTTGTCGTAAATAATGTTTTTGATGATTATATTTTAGTTGTTGATCCTAATGATATCAATCATATAAAAAAATGTTTTTAGAAAAGTAAAAGGGGATATCTTAAGAGCTGTTGATGGCAATTGTGAATATCTTTGTGAAATTGAATTTATAGATGACAAAGAAATAAAAATTAAAAGTTTTAGAAAAAGTTGAAGATAATTTTTTTCTTTAGAGGTTGAACTTGAAGCAGCCATTTCAATACTAAAGGGAGATAAAATGGATTTAACAATACAAAAATTGACAGAAATCGGAGTATCTAAAAATAATTCCATTATCTACAAAGAGATGTGTTGTTAAATTGGATAGAAAAAGATAGATGGGACTTGATTTCGAAAGAGGCTATGAAACAATGTCAAGCAGTAGCTCCAACTATTATTGATGAAATTAAAAATTGAAAATTTAAATTTGAAAGAATATGACTTAATAATAGTCCCTTATGAAAAATGAAGAAAATTTATATAAAAAAATATTTTTTTAAAAGTTTAACTGTGAGACCAAAATTTTTATATGTAATTGGTCCAGAGGGAGGCTTTGAAGAAAAAAGAAATAGAAAATTTAAAAATAATGGAGCTAAAAATTGTAAGCTTTAGGAAAAAGAATATTGAGGGCAGAAACGGCAGCAATAGTTACAGGAGGAGTAATAATAAAATGAATTTTTCTAAAAAGGTTGCTTTTCATACCCTTTAGGTTTGTAAGGTTAATCAATACGAGACAGAAAGTATAAAAATCAATTAATACAAAGAGGATATGAAGAAGTTTCTTTTGAAGAGCAATCTGATATATACATAATAAATTCTTGTACAGTTACAAGTATTGCAGATAGAAAAACTAGAAATATGTTGAGAAGAGCAAAAATAAATCCCAATGCTAAGGTTATAGTGACAGGGTGTTATGCTCAAAACAAATAGTAGAGAAATTTTTAGAAATAGAAGATGTAGATTTTGTTATAGACAATAAAAATAAAAAGCAATATAGTGAACTTTGTGGGAGCTATTGAAGATATAAGTTTTGAAAGAGAAAAATGGAAATATTTTCCAAGAGAAAGAATATCAGGAATATGAATTTGCAACTCTTAGAGAAATGACAAGAGCCTATGTCAAAATTCAAGATGGTTGCAATCATTTTTGTTCGTATTGTAAGATACCTTTTGCTAGAGGTAAGAGTAGATCAAGAAAAAGAAAATATATTGAAAAGAAATAAAAATTAGTAGATGATGGTTTTAAAGTAGTTATTTTTAATTGGAATTGATTTGAGTGCTTACGGAGAGGATTTTTGAAGAAAAAGATAGTTTCGATAATTTGCTCGAAGAAATTTTTAAAAAATTGATGGACTTAAAAAGAGTTAGAATAGGTTCTGTCTATCCAGATAAAAATAACGGATAAATTTGTAAAACTATTTGAAAATAAAAATCTTATGCCTCACTTACATATATCATTACAATCTTGTGATGATACAGTATTGAAAAAAATATGCGAAAGAAATTATGGAAGTGAACTTATAGAGAAAGTTTATTGAAGTTAAAAAAATGTTGTTCCAGATATGGAGTTTACTGCGGATGTTATAGTAGGTTTTCCAAAAAGAGGATGAGACAATGTTTAAAAATACTTATAATGTCATTGATGAGATAGAATTTTCAGGGTTACATATTTTTCCCATATTCAGATAGAGAGGGAACGATAGCAAGTAATATGGATGGAAAAGTTGATGCTAAAACTAAAAAAAGAAAGAGCAGATGAACTTGGAGAGCTAAGACTTATTATGATGAAAAAGTAGAGAAAAAATATTTGAATAAATTTTTAGAAGTTCTAGTTGAGGAAGAAAAAGATGGAGAATATTTAGGCTATACTCAAAATTATTTAAAAAGTTAGGTCAAATCAAGTGAAAAGATTTGATAAATCACTTGGTGAATGTAAAAATTAAATCAATAGAAGACGATATGCTGATAGGTGAAAAAGGAGATATAGTAATGGCAAAGAAGAAAAAGAAGAAGAAAGGTCGTTCATCAATTCTTATTTTAATTTTTAATAGTAATACTTACAGTTCTTTTATATTTTAATTTTAGGGAAATAGTATTAAATTAACAAAAGATGAAAGGGTGTTAATTATTGGTAAACAAAACTTATTTGCTGTGTACGAAGATAAGTTAGCTGTAAAAATTCCTTTTTGAACTTTATGTTGATAGTGATGAGACAATTCAAAATTTAGTTGATAGTCAAAATTACGAAAATGTTTTTAGAAAAATAAATTCAATCGTACCAGAAAAACTTAATAGATATGTAGTTATAAAAAAATGGTGAGATGAAGTTAGAAGTAGAAAATGAAAAATATTCCAGAAACTAATATAGGAGAAAAAGATATATCTTGACTGAGTGTTTATTCGATGTTTAAAGAATTATATCATGATGCTGTTGATCAGCTTAATGAAAATCTTTTAGTTGACGTTTTAAATGCCAATGGTAGAGGTGGATATGTTAGAAAAACTGGAGAACTTATTCATAATAGTTTGGGATGAAGTACAATGCAGCTAACTATGAAACTACACTTGATCAAAGTTATGTGGTTTTAAATGATATTTCAAAAGAAAAGGCAGCTGAAATTTTAGATAAACTTCCTGAAAAATATTTTAAAAATAAGAACGAAATCTTCTATTCCAACTTTAGCTAATATTGTTGTAATACTGGTAGCGATATCGAGTTAAAGATAGACCTTTATGGAAGTAAAGAAAATATAAAAATGCGGAACAACAACTAAAAAGCGGGTTATAAAAATACTGTAGAACAATCTGAAAAAGATGGTACTGAACAATCAATTGTTGAATACAACAAAGAAGATTATTTCGTTGCTCAAAAACTTGCAAAAATTTTAGGTATTAATGATGATGGTTGAAAAATAATGATTTAAAAGATAGAATTGGTATAACTATAAAGTAGAGATGAGAAAAATGATAATAGATATAGTATCTTTGATTCTTATTTTTATTGAAAATAGCTTACCACTAGATTCGAATTGATGGCTATTAGTTTACCATTTATAACTTATATAATAGGTAAACGAAGAAGCTCATTTTTGTTTGCTACTAATATATTTTTTATCTCATTACAATCAGATAGATATTTTTCAATTTATTTATACTGGTAGCTTTTATTGCAGCTAATTATTTTTATTTAGTTATATTGAATATAGTAAAAAGTTGTATTTCTATTTGGCTGCTTTTTAGATCTTGCTTTTTATTTAATTTTTGTTTTAAAAAGTTTTTGACTTGATATATTTGTTAGTAAATCTAATAAGTTTTGTTATTTTAAATTATTTTTATGCCACAAGGAAAAAGCAAAAAGGAAAAATAAATGAAACTTAATAAATATAAAGGAAAAAAGTTATATTAGGAGAAAAAGAAAAAGAAAGGGAACGAATATTTCAAATATTGGTTTTACTTTGTTTTTTAGTGCTTTTAAGACTCTTGTATCTTCAAGTTATTAGAGGACGATGAGTATTCCTACCTAGCTGAGAGAAATCAATTTAAACTAAAAAATAGATCCTCCTAGAGGAAAAATTTTCGATTCGAAAAATAGATTGGTTGTAACAAATGGTATAGGGTACAGACTTATTTATTCTTTAGGTAGAGAAGAGAATGAGGAATATATAAAAAGAAATTGCTAAGTTGACTGAAAAAGATGAAAGTTATATTCAAAAAAAGAATAAAAATGGAGAAATATTTCCTTATACAAAGGATAATGTTATTCTTGAAGATTTAGAAGAAGAAAAAGCACACAAAATAATGGAAATGGTAGGAGACTACCCTTATTTAGAAGACAAGTTTACTCGAAAAGAAAAATATTTGTATGACACAGTTGCCTCTCATACAATTGGCTATGTAAAGAAAAATTTCAGAAAAAGAATACGAAACTTTGAGAGAGGAAGGGTATTCTCCAGAGACATGATAGGAAAGTCTGGGATAGAAAAATTTTACGATGTAGTCTTAAGAGGTAAAAGTGGTTATGAATATATTGAAGTGAACGCATTAAATAGAATACAAAGAGAAGTAGATAAAGTAAAAAATCCTGTTGTGGTAAAAATTTATAAGATGGGTATAGATGTTGACTTACAGCAATATATGGAAGAAGAGTTTAAAAAGATAATAGGAGTGGAGCTTTTATTGCAGTAAAGCCTTCGACCGGAGAAATAGTAACTATAGTTAGTTATCCAACTTATTCGTTAAATACATTTAGTTCTACAAATTTCTACAGAGGACTGGCAAAAAATTTCGACAGATCCTAGAAAAAAATTTTAACGAATAAAAAGTATAGCTGGAGAATATCCTCCAGGTTCAATATTCTAAAGCTTTCGTTGCTATGTCTAAAAAGTGGTATTGATCCTAAAGAAAAAATATAATGACTACACTGGTTATTATCAAATAGGTAACTGGAAATGGAGAGCTTGGAAAAAGAGGTGGATCATGGAGCAACTGATATGAAAAATCTTTAGTTGAATCTGCCAACCCATACTATTACAAGTATTCAGATCAAATAGAGCAAGTCCAATTATAAAAGCTGCAAGATTTTTTGGATTAGGAGAAAAACAGTATAGATGTTCCGGGAGAAAAAGTGGAATAATTCCTGATCCTGATTGGAAAAAGAAAAAAGTTAAAAATAATTGGTACAGGGAGATACTATACTTCTTTCAATAGGACAAGGTTTTACTTTGGTGACTCAATACAAATAGCTAGCTTACTCGTTTTTAGCTAATAAAGGTTGGGCTTATGAGCCACATGTAATTTTCAGAAATTGAAGATATTGAATTAGAGAAAAAGTAGTCACAGAGAAAAAGAAATAAAAGACTACCCAGCTTCATACTATGAAATTATAAATGATGCCTTTGATTGCAACTGTTGAACAGAATAATGGAACTACAAGAATTTTAAAGAACTCCTATGTTAAAAGTTGCAGCAAAAAGTGGTTCAGCTCAAAAACCCTCACTCTAAACAAACACATGCTTGGGTTGCAGGATATTTTTCCCGCAGATAAAGAACCAGAAATAGTTTTTGTGTGTCTATTAGAGGGAGCAGGTGGTGGTGGAGTAATGGCTGGAGGAATGGCTAAGATTTTTAGACAAGTATTTAGAAATCGAAAAAGGAATAAAGCCAGTCTATGTACCAGCAACACTATCTAATACTTCTACAGCTCAGTTAGGTCAAGAAGATAATGAAGACGACAGAATAGGAGAAGATATAAACAATGAAGAAAGAGAAACAGGAAACACAAGTGATGTCGAAGGACAAGAAAAATTAGTATAGGTGATAAGTTAAAAAGTATTAAAGATGATGTTATGAATTTAAAAACTAAAAATTCACAAAAATCATCAAATAAAGATAAACAAGAAAAATAAAAAAATCAAAAAGTTACTGAAAAATTAAAAAAATCTATAAAAAGAAAAACTAAAAACAAGAGAAAAAGAAGTTCCGGTCGTTAAAGAAGTGATTAAGACAACAGAAACCAAAACTAAAAAGATAAAAAGATTTAGATAAGATGTACGTAATTCCTTTAGGTGGACTTGAAGAAGTTGGAAAAACTGTACGATAATTCAATATAAAGATGAAATAATTATTGTTGATGCAGGAGCTATATTTCCGGATGAAAATTTGCTAGAATAGATCTAGTGATTCCAGATTATTCTTTTTAGAAAAATAATAAATCAAAAATAAAAAGGATTATTTGTAACTCACGGACATGAAGATCATATTGAGGTATTCCTTATTTATTTGAAAAATTGAAAAGATACTCTTGTATATGGTGGAAAAACTAACTAATGCTCTAATAAAATCAAAAATTTGAAAAAATTTAGGTTTGAAAAAGCTATTCCTAAAAATGATAGAAGTTGGATCAAGAAGTAAGATAAATGTTGGAAAAATTATTTTTCAGTTGAGTTTGTAAAAAGTGACTCACTCAATTGCAGATTCATATTCTTTATCAGTGAAGACACCAGCTGGTCATGTGTTTTAAACTGGAGATTTTAAAATAGATTTAACTCCAGTTGATGGAGAAAAAGTAGATTTTGTAAGACTATCAGAATTAGGAGAAGAGGGAGTTGATTTGATGCTATCTGATTCAACGAACTCTGAAGTAGAAGGATTCACACCTTCAGAAAGAAGTGTTGGAGAAGCTTGTCAGACAAGAATTTCAAAAAGGCAAATGGTAGAATTATAATAGCTGTCTTTGCTTCAGATGTTCACAGAATACAACAAATTATAAATATTGCAGCTCAATTCAAGAGAAAAATTGCTATAGATGGTAGAAGTTTAATAAAAGTATTTGAAATAGCTCCCAGTGTTGGAAGATTAACTGTTCCAGAAAAATTATTAATACCTATCTCTTCAACTGAAAAATACAACGATGATGAAATAGTTATTTTATGTACTGGTACTCAAGGAGAACCTCTTGCAGCTCTTTTCAAGAATTGCAAAAGATATGCACAAGCATATAGTTCTAAGAGAAGGAGATACTGTAATAATTTCATCAACACCAATTCCGGGAAATGAAAAAGCAGTTTCGAGTAATATAAATAGTATATTGAGATATGATGTTGACTTAGTATTTAAAAACTAGCTGGAATTCATGTTTCTGGTCACGGGGCTAAGGAAGAACAAAAACTTATGTTAAATCTTATAAATCCTAAAACATTTTATGCCAGTTCACGGAGAATATAGAATGCTTAAAGCTCATATGAAATCTGACTATTGAAACTGGAGTGCCAAAGGATAAAAATTATTCTGACACAAAATGGTGACAAAGTAGAAGTTACTAAAGAATATGCAAAAATAAAATGGTAAAGTTAATTCTGGAGAAATTTTAATTGATGGTCTAGGGTGTTGAGATATGTGAAGTAAAGTAATTAAAGATAGACAGCAATTATCAGAAGATGGAATTGTTATTGTAGCTTATTCTATTGATAAGGAAACAGGAAAAATAATAGCTGAGCCTGAAAATGTCTACAAAAGGATTTATTTATTATAAAGACTCAGAAGATACAATGAAAAGAAGCTTTAGATTTATTGAATAAGAAAAATAAATATAAAAGAAACTTATTTGGGAAGAGATTGGGGAGATTTGAAAAATAATGTTAGAGATTTACTTTCAAGATTTTTCTATGAGAAATTGAAAAGAAATCCAATTATTTTACCAATGTTACTAGAAATTTAAAAATTAGGAGAGAAAAATGAATAGTAAAAAGAGCTTTTTAAAAAGAAAGCACATAATTTAGAACCTATGGTAAGAATAGGTAAAGATGGACTAAATGAAAAATATAATACAAAGTATACTTGATGCAATAGATCTGAGAGAACTTTTAAAAGTTAAAAATTTTTACAAAATTGTGAAGAAGAAAAAGGAAACGATTTATTCAAAGTTAATGGATGTTAAAGATTTTGAAGTTGTTGGAATGATTGGAAGAACTATAATCATTTTTAAAGAAAATAAAGATAATCCTTCAATTTCACTTGAATGGAAAAATATGTAAAATCATGTATGTCGATTTTTCCGACGTCATCAAAAATTAAATTTTTTTAGGAAAAGGTAAGGAAATGATAGAACAACTTACAGAGAAATGTCAAAATATAAGAGAAAATTTAATAAAAAGTTGTAAGCAAAAATGGTGGACATCTAGGACCCTAACCTTGGAGTTGTTGAATTGACTGTTTGCTTGAATGAAATTTTTGATTTCAAAAAGATATTATGTTGTTTGATGTTGGGCATCAGGCTTATGTCTATAAAATATTAACTGATAGGGAAGATAGATTTCTACTATTAGGACTAAGGGAGGACTTTCTCCGTTTTTGGATCCTGAAGAGAGCCATTATGATCATTTCATCTCAGGACATGCTGGAACTGCTCTTCCGGCAGCTGTTGGTTTTGCAACGGCCAATCCAGATAAAAAGTTATTGTTGTTGTGGGAGATGCCTCTGTGTCGAATGGACATTCTCTTGAAGCTTTAAATTATATAGGCTATAAAAACTTGAGAATATAGTTGTCATTATAAATGATAATGAAATGTCAATTGGAGAAAATGTTGGTTTTTATATCGAAATTTTTAAAAAGAGTGATTATAAGCACTACCTATCAAAAATTTTAGATCAAGAGTTAAGAAAATTATAAATCACATAAGGGCTGTTAGAACAAAAAGAGTATTAGAAAAAATTAGAAAATTCTATAAAAATCTTGTAACACCTTATTATGCAATTGAAAATTTTTGGATTTAAATTTCTTTAATATAGCTGATGGTCACGATATAAAAACACTCTTTTCTATTTTTAAAAAAGTTAGAGATCAGCAAGGACCTGTTTCTGTTATTAGTAAAGACAGAAAAAGGAAAAAGGTTATTGCTATGCTGAAGAGAATAAGGAAAAGTTTCATGGAGTAGGACCTTTTGATATACAAACAGGAGACACTTTAAAAAATCTCTTACTTACTCAGAAATTTTTGGAAATAAAATACTTGAGATTGCAAAAAGAAGATAAAAATATTTATGCTTTTGTCGGCAGCAATGATAAAGGGAACGGGCTTGGATAAATTTTTAAAAGAAGTTCCAAATAGATGCATAGATACGGGTATAGCTGAGGGATTTACTGCAACTTTTGCTGCAGGTCTTGCAAAAATCTGGAAAGAAACCTTATGTCTGTATTTATTCTACCTTTATTCAAAGGGCAGTTAGTCAGCTGATACGATGATGTGTCTGTTCAAAAATTTACCAGTTAGATTTATAATTGATAGAGCAGGTGTAGTTGGGGAAGATGGAAAAACTCACAATGGCTTATATGATTTATCATTTTTCTTATCTATACAGAATTTTACCGTTTTGTGTCCAACAACAACAAAAAGAATTAGAATAAGCTCTTGAAATTTCAAAAACTTTTGATACAGGTCCTCTTGTTATAAGAATACCAAAAGATGAAATTTTTGATTTAGAAAAAGATAATAAACTTGAAATAGGAAGATGGAAAGAAATAAAAAAAGGAAAGAAAAAAATTTATTCATAGCAACGGGTACTATGCTTAGAAGAATTTTAGAAATAGATGAAGAATTGAAACAGAAAGGTATAAATGGAACTATTATCAGTGCTGCATCTGTGAAACCTCTTGATGAAACTTATTTGTTAAACTATATAAGGAATACGATAACATTTTTTTGTTTTAGAAGAAAATTATATAAAAAAATTCTTTTTAGTACATCTATACTTGAATTTTTGAATGATAAGGGAATAATGAAAAATTCATAGGATAGCTTTTGGAAAAATGCAATCATTTCTCACGGAAAAAGAAATGAAATACTAGAAGAAAATGGATTAAAGGGAAATAGTTTAATAGAAAGAATAGAGGAACTTGTTTATGGAATTAAAAAAATAGTAAATCTAAAAATTTATTGAGAACCTTTTTAAACTTTCAAGATGTTAAAAGATCTTGAATTATGTGATGATCAAGGGGTAAAAGTTTCTACTCATACCTATGATGTTTTAAATATTTCGATTAATAAAATTAAAGAGAAATATGAAAATTTTGAAGAAGCCAAAAATAATATAGACTTCTTTTGCTATAACTGTTGGAATAATTATGCATGATATAAGTAAGTCTAGTATTAAGAGGAATGAAGAAAAATTTATCTCATTCTCAGATGATGGCAAAAAATCCAGAATATATTGTAGCTGAAGTTTATGATGTTTTGGAATTGATGGAAAGTCAAGTTGGGATTAGACTTTTTAAAAAGAAGTAAAAGAAAACATAGCTCATATAGTTTTATCTCATCATGGAAAATGGGGGAAAATTCAACCTGAAACAGAGGAAGCAAAGATTGTTTTTGTAGCTGATATGGAGTCAGCTAAATATCATCGAATAAATCCGATACAAGCAAATGATATCTTAAAAATTATCTGTTCAAGGTATGGGACTTACTGAGATAGAAAAAGAAACAGGATGCACAGCTGCAGTTATAAAGGATAGAATAAGAAGAGCTAAAAGAGCTTAATCTAAAAACTTTTGCAGAGCTTTTTAGAAGTATATAAAGAAAAAGGAAGAGTTCCTATAGGGGATAAATTTTTTTGTTTTAAGATCTGAAGAAACAAAAAATTAAAAATTCGTGGATGAACACGGCTTTTTATAACTTATTTATGAAAAATCCTCTTATGAAATATATGACAGATAAAAAAATTTTTGAAGAATAAATAAAGAATCTAATTAATATAAAGGGTGTCGTGATAACAACTCCCTTTTTAAATTTTTAAAAAGGAATAAAAAAATGAAAAATTTTTAAAAAGAAAATGAGATTAGATGAATATTTAGTTGAGAACGAATATTTTGAAAAATCTTGATGTAGCTCAAAGGCAGATTATGATAGGCAATGTTATAATAAACGAACAGAAAAATTGAAAAAGGCTGGAGAGATTATAAACATTGAAAAAAATAAAAGTCTATTAGAATAAAAGAAAAAGATATTCCTTATGTAAGTCGTGGAGGATTGAAATTAGAAAAAGCAATTAAGGAATTTAATTTAGATTTTTGAAAAATAAAATTGTTATGGATGTAGGAGCATCGACAGGGGATTTTATAGATTGTGCTTTACAAAAATGGAGCAAAAATTTGTTTATGCTGTTGATGTAGGAACTAATCAACTTGATTGGAAGTTAAGAACTAACAATAAAAATAAAAAAAGTATAGAAAATAAACATATCAATAATTTAGAAAAAAAGAAGATACAGAAGATGAAATTGATATCATTGTTATGGATATATCTTTTATCTCTATAAAAAGAGTTTTACATAAAATAGAAGAATTTTTAAAAAGATGGTTTCACAGTTTTTTTAATAAAGCCTCAGTTTGAAGCTGAGAGAAAGATATTGAAAAGGGAATAGTGAAAGATACCGATGTTCACAAAAATAATTGATGATATTGTGGAAGAAGCTAAAAAAATATAATTTATATTTACAGAATCTTACAGAATCTCCCATAAAAGGGAACAAAAGGGAATACAGAATATTTAGCAGTTTTTCTAAGGAGGAAAGATATAAATGAAAATAACTTTAAAAAGCGACAGCCGTATTGATGATTTCACTTTTTGGTATGTCGTTTGCAAGAGATGATGACAGAACAGGATTTTTATTTAATCTTAGAGAATTGAAAGAAATTTCAGATATTATGGATTTAATTCAAGATAGTTATGTTGAAAATGCAAATGCCCATAAGAAAAAAAGAAGAAAAATAAGAATAAGATCGAAGGAAATAAAAAAAGACACTAAAGAAAAATAAAAAGATATTAAAGATAACAAAGAACCAAGAAAACCAAAAGATGTTACAAAAATCTTTAATGCAGGGAGCTATAAAAGGTATGCTTGAATCTTTGGATGATCCTCATTCAAGTTATTTCACAAAAAGAAGAATTGAAAAAGTTTTCAAGAAGATATAAAAGGAAAATATGTTGGAGTTGGAATGGTAATTCAAAAGAAAGTTAATGAGCCATTGTTAGTCGTATCTCCAATAGAAGATGGACCTGCATATAAGGTTGGAATAAAAACCTAAAGATAAAATTACAGAAATTGATGGAGAATCAACTTATACTTTAACATCAGAAGAATGTACAAAAAGATTAAAAAGGAAAAAGCTAACACCACTGTAAAAAGTTAAGGTTTTCAGAGAAATAAATAATACAACAAAAGTTTTCGAATTAAAAAGAGAAGTTATAGAATTAAAATATGTAAAGAGTAAAAATGCTTGACAATGAAATTGGATATTTAAGACTTACTCAATTTGGAGATAATGTTTATGATGATATGAAAAATCTTTGGAAAATTTACAAGCAAAGGGAATGAAAGCTTTAGTCTTAGATTTAAGATCTAATCCGGGTGGAGAATTGAGTCAATCTATAAAAATAGCTTCTATGTTTATTGATAAAGGTAGAATAGTTAGTACAAAACAAAAAAAGCAGCTAAGGAAAAAAATTTATCAAAGAGAAGAAAATATTTTGAGATTTCCCTCTAGTTGTTTTGATAAATGGAGGAAGTGCTTCGGCTTCCGAAATTGTTTCTGGAGCTTTGAAAGATCATAAAAAGAGCCGTTCTTGTTGGAGAAAAACTTTTGGAAAGGGTAGTGTTCAAACTTTATTGCCGTTACCTGATGGAGATGGAATAAAAAATAACTATTGCTAAATATTATACTCCAAGTGGAGAAACAATAGATGGGACAGGTATCGAACCTGATACAAAAGTTGAAGATAAGGATTACTATTTAATTTCAGATAGTACAATTACAAATGTTGATGAGAAAGAACAAAAGGAAAGCAAGAAAGAATTGATAAAAACTGTAAAAGGTGAAAAAAAGCAGCTGAAGAAGTTGATAAGCATAAAGATATTCAGCTTGAAGTTGGAAAAAGGTATCTTAAAAGGAATGTTATTAAAAATAAAAAGGTAAGGTTTAATAAAAATGTATATATAGTTGCAACACCGATAGGAAATTTAGAAGATATGACTTTTTAGAGCAATAAGAACTCTAAAGGAAGTCGACTATATTTTTGCAGAAGATACAAGAGTTACTAAAAACTTTTGGATCACTATGAAATAAAAATACAGTTTATAGATATGATGAACATATAAACAACACCAAGTAGCAAATATTATAAATCTTTTAAAAAGAAGAAAAATATTGCACTTTGTTACTGATGCTGGGACTCCTTGTATATCTGATCCTGGATATGAGGTTGTGGATGAGGCCCATAAAAATGGAATAAAAAGTTGCGGCATTCCTGGAGCTTCAGCTCTAACTGCTTCAGCTTCGATTGCTGGAATTAGTATGAGAAGATTTTTGTTTTTGAAGGTTTTCTACCAAAAGAAAAAAAGGTAGACAAACTTTATTAAAAACAATTGGCAGAAGAAAAAGAAAGAACTATTGTGATCTACGAATCTCCTTTCAGAATAGAAAAAAACTTTAAGAGATATCGAAACTTTTATGGGAGTGAGAGACGTTGTAATTGTGAGAGAAATTACAAAAATTTATGAAGAAGTTTTTGAGAGGGACAACAACAGAACTTATAGAAAAATTGGAAAAAATCCAATAAAGGGAGAAATCGTTTTGATGATAGAGCCCGTTGAAAAAAAGTTAAAGGGGGCAACAACTATGACGATGACACAGATTAACTGGTACCCTGGCCATATGAAAAAACTAAAGATCTAATTTCTGAAAAATTTGAAATTGGTTGATGTGGTTTTGGAAATTGTGGATGCAAGAATACCAATTTCAAGTAAGAATCCAAAACATAGAAAAAAATTATCAGAAAAATAAAAAGAGTTATAGTTTTAAATAAGGCGGATCTTGTTTCTAAAGCAGAGCTTGATAAGTGGAAAAAGATATTTTTAAGGAAAAAGGTTTTGCTGATGAAGTTGTTGAGATGAGTGCTGAAACTGGTTATAATGTAAAAACTTTATGAAGCTATTGAACTTGCTGATAAAGTGAGAAAAAGAAAAACTTATGAAAAAGGTTTGAAAAAAAGTTAGCACAAGAATTATAGTTTTGGGTATACCTAACGTTGGAAAAATCAAGACTTATAAATAGAATAGTTGGAAAAATAGTGCAGCTGTTGGAAATAAACCAGGATTCACAAGAGGAAAACAATGGGTGAGAATTAAAGAAGGTATAGAACTTTTAGATACACCTGGTATCTTGTGGCCAAAAATTTGACAGCGAGACTGTTGGAGTAAATCTTGCAATTTCTGGAGCAATAAGAGATGAAATTTTACCTGTTGAAGATGTAGCTTGTAGCTTTATAAAAATGTTGGCTCAAGGTAGATGGGAAAGTTTGAAAGAGAGATATAAACTTTTAGACGAAGATAGAGATGACGAAATAATGGAACATAACCTATCGAAGATCGCATTGAGAATGGCTATGCTTAATAAAGGTGGAGAATTAAATATTTTACAGGCTGCTTATACATTGCTTAGAGATTATAGAGCAGCGAAACTTGGAAAAATTTTGCTTAGATGAAATTATATAAGGAGACCAACTATGATAAAGAAGAAATTATTAATGCTGATTTTTATTTTGTGTAGTGTTTTTAGTTTTTCAGCTTTTAAAATGAAAAATATACTATTCCTTTAGGTGAAAAAGCTTAAAATTGGTGACAATATTAAAAATATTGATGGGTATTTTGCAAGAGGAAAAAGAATGATCCAAACTATAAAAAGTTTTTCGATTACATAAATGACAATCTTTCTAAAAAGGGGAAGTAGTATATTTCGGAAAGATAAATACTAAAAAATAAAAAGTTGAAATTCTATCAGAAAAATCAAGAAGTTTTATATTCTGAAAAATTACCTGATGAAATGTTAGTTATGCTAAAAAAATGTCTGAAATAATAATTTCTAATTCTGATGAAGCTCAAAAAGAAGAGGCATCAAAGTTTTTAGATTTATTTATGGATGCCAAGTCAAAAATGACTATTACAGATGGAAAGATAAAAATTGTTTCAAGAAATGACAATGGGAGATGAAGAAAAATAAAATAAACATAATAAACGAAATTATTTTTAAAAAGAGAACTAACTGAGGCAGAGAAAAAGAAATTCTTTCTATGAAAGATGTGGATAAAATTTTAAATAAATATAAAAAGTTATATACAAAGTGGAATAGGTAAGATATATGAAAATGGTAAATTAAAAATTAATCCAAGAAGAAAAAGATAATGAAATAATAATGACAGGATACGGAGAAAATGGAGAAATTAGAAAAATTTACACAAAAATTTTTGATGATAATAATGCTGAAATAAAAAGTATATCTAAATGACAAATTAGAGGTAGAAATAGTAGGGGAAAATGAAAAATTTCATACTATCCTAATGGGGGATTTAAAAGTTGAAATTATATTAAATGATGTTGACAAAACATATGTAAGGGCGAAAGCTTCTAGGAAAATGGTAAAATAGCTGAAGATATATTTTATGATTATAAAAAGGAAGTAATTATGAAAAATATTATGATGAAAATGGTAAATTACTAAAGGAAGAAAAATTCAAAAGAATAAAAATAATAAATAGTATAAAAATTAAAATAGGAGAAAGAATGAATAAATTAGATTTAGATTTAAAAAGTACATGAAGAGTTGGTTGAATTTTTAAGATATAATTTTAAGAAAAATGGATTTACGAAAGCTGTCTTGGGATTATCTGGAGGAATTGATTCTGCTCTTGTTGCTTATCTTTTGAGAGATGCTTTTAGGAAAAAGAAAATATTTTGGCAATAATGATGCCGTATAAAAACTTCAAATCCTGATAGTTTAAAACTCATGCAAAATTAGTTGTTGAAGATTTAGGAATCAATGCAAAGACAATAGAAATTACAGATATGATAGATGCTTATTTTTAAAAATGAAGAGGGAGAAATTTCTTCGTTAAGAAAAAGGAAATAAAATGGCAAGAGAAAGAATGTCAATTTTATTTGATAATTCTTCAAAAAGAATCAGCTCTTGTTGTTGGAACATCAAATAAGACAGAAATTTTCTTGGGATATAGCACTCAATTTGAGATTCAGCTTAGCACAAATCCAATAGGAGATTTATATAAAAACTAATGTTTGGGATTTGGCAAGATATTTAAAAGTTCCTGAAGCTTTAATAGAAAAACCTAGTGCTGATTTATGGGAAGGTCAAACTGATGAACAAGAAATGGGATTGACTTATAGAGAAGCAGATCAAGTCTTATATAGATTATTGGAAGAACATAAAAAATGTGGAACAAGTTTTAGCTGAAGGCTCGATAAAGATTTAGTTGATAATATAGCGAAGAGAATGTTAAGAAGTGAATATAAAAGAAGAATGCCACTTATAGCAAAAATAACAAGAAAATAGAAGCACAATACTTATAAAAAATATAAAGGTAGGTACTTATGCAAAATCAATTAAAAGAGGACTTAAATGAATTTCTAAAAAGAAAAAGAAGAAATGAGAGATATCATTGGCAAAATTGAGGAAGTAATAATTTCTCAATATAGATTAATGACGACTCTTTTTGCTGGAATAATTTTAGTTATATTTGTAACTGGAATTATTTTTTAAGAAGATTATCTCCAACTTTGACAATTTCATTATCAATTTTGATTGCAGCTTTTTAAAATAATTTGGATGCAACAACAATCACAAAAATCAATGCACTTTCAATTCTGGATTTTTAAATTCAATTGAAATTAGAATTAATGAACTCGATAAGAGGCAAAGAAAATTAGAAAAGATGTTGGAAAAATTAGATAAAGAAGAGAGAAAAATAGAATAAGTTTTTGTAAATAAAATGATGGCGTCGGAAAACCGACGCCGTCATTTGTTTTTATAAAAATTAATTATTAATAAAATTTATTAATCAGCTAATTGTTCTTTTTCTTGTTATAAAGAAAGCTCCAGTACATATGCTAAAGAAACAACACAACCAATAGCTATAGCAATATTTTCTATTACATGGATATCTTTATCTCCAAAGAATCTAACAAATCCTTTTCTGGTGCTGCAATTATGTATGATGTTACAACAACAGTCATAAACATTGCAGGAATTAATGCTATCCAGAAATTTTTCCTCTGTTTGCTAAATATTTTACAGCTGCCCATAGAGCTATTGTAGCAAGAGTTTGGTTTGCCCAACCGAAATATCTCCAAACAACATTGAATGGAATGAAACATAAAGCTATACCAATTGCAAATAATGGGATTGCAATAACAAATCTATTTACAATAGGTCCTTGTTTATATTTTTAGTGAGTCAGCAATAGTAAGTCTTGCACTTGAAAGCTGTATCTCCGGATGTTATTGGACAGGCAACGACTCCAAGCAATGCTAAAGCTCCACCAACTTGTCCTAAAAATTCCAGTTGAAATTTTATTTACAACAACTGCAGCAGGTCCTGCTTCAGCAAGTTGAGGTATTCCACCAAAGAATGACATTGCAGCAGCAGCCCAGATAAGAGCTATAATTCCTTCTGCTATCATTGCTCCATAGAAAACTTTTCTTCCATCTTTTTCTGTTCTTAAACATCTAGCCATCATTGGAGATTGAGTTGCATGAAACCACTGATTGCTCCACAAGCTATTGAGATACAAAAGATAAGGAAAAATTGATTTTCCAGCAGGATGCATATTAACAAATTGGATTTCAGGAATATTTGCATTTGTTATTATAAGTCCTCCACCAATTCCAATAGCCATTATCAATAATGACAAACCGAATATTGGATAAATTTTTCCAATAACTTGGTCAACTGGTAAAACTGTTGCACATAGATAGTAGATAATTATAATTGCTAGCCATACTTGATAACTAACTCCTGTGATATCTGTTAAGATTTGAGCAGGGCTCATTATGAATACAACCCCAACTAATAAAAGTAATACAACAGAGAATACCTCATTATTTGTTTTGCAGTTAGTCCCTAAATTTTTCTCCAACAATTTCAGAAACTGATGCACCATCTTGTCTTACTGACATCATTCCTAATAAGAAATCGTGAACTGCTCCTCCAAAAATACAACCAAAAACTATCCAAAGAAATGCAGCAGGTCCCCATAATGCTCCTGCAACTGCTCCGAATATTGGTCCAGTTCCAGCTATGTTTAAAAATTGAATTAGAATGCTCTTGCCCAACCCATTTCAACATAGTCAACACCATCACTTAATCTTTTTGCAGGAGTTATTTTTGTATCATCAGAACCAAAAATACCATCTACAAATTTACCATAAAATTAAATAACCTTAGCACAAGTGCTATGATCGAACCGATAAAACTAAACATACTAAACGCCTCCCCTAATTAAAAATATTTTTGTTTTGTTTAATTTCGTAAGTTTGATTATATACCTGTTTTATTAAATATCTTTTAAAATTTATAAAAATGTCAAAATATTTCTCATAAATGATAAATATTTCACTAAGATTGTATTTTTTTATAAAAAGGTGTTATAATACTTTGTTAATTTTTGAAATGATGAGGTCATATTTTGATGGAATAATTATTGTAAATAAACTGAAAGGAATTACATCATTTGATGTAATAAGAAAAATTATGTTGAGAACAAAAATTGGACATACGGGGGACACTTGATCCTCTAGCTTCTGGTGTAATGCTTGTCTGTGTTGGAAAAATCAACTCAAACTTGCTCAAGATTTAGAAGCCAAAGATAAAGTTTACATTGCTGATTTTGATATTGGCTATGCAACTGATACCTATGATACAGAGGGAAAAAAGATTGCCGAAAAATCATATTGAGGTTTCAAAAGAAAATTTAATTGAAGCTACAAAAATTTTTTTAGGATCTATCAAACAAGTTCCACTGATGTATTCAGCCATCAAAATGGATGGGACTTTACGACTTGGCAAGAAAAGGAATTGAAGTTGAAAGATCTGAGAGGGATGTCAAAAATAGAATATATCAATATTTTAAATTTTGGAGAAAACAAAGCTCAAAATTCAAACAAAAAGTTTCAAAGGGTTTGCTATATTAGAAGTTTGATTTATGATATAGGAAAAGATTTAGGGACTTATGCAACTATGACAGAGCTTTTAAGAACAGCTGTTGGAGATTATTCTTTGGAGCAATCTTATACACTAGAAGAAATTGAAAATTTAATAACAAAAAAATAATTTTGAGTTTTTGAAAAACTGTTGAAGAAATTTTTTAACTATCCAATATATAAATTAAATTCTGAAAAAGAGTTTACACTTTTTAAAAAATGGAAATACAGTCAAGATAAATGAAAAATTGAGAATGGTAGATACAGAATTTATTTTCAAAATGAATTTGTCGGACTAGCCAATGTTGAAAAATATTTTGATAAAGGGATATAAATATTATTAATTAGATGAGAGGAAAAATGAAAATTAAAAACATAGCAATTATTGCTCACGTTGACCACGGTAAGACTACACTTGTGGACTGCTTATTAAGACAAGGGGAGTTTTTAAAAACTCACGAACTTGAAAAAGTTGAAGAAAGAGTTATGGACTCTGATGATATTGAAAGAGAAAAGAGGAATTACAATTTTCTCAAAAGAATGCTTCTGTTAGATATCAAGATTATAAAATAAACATTGTTGATACTCCAGGCCACGCTGATTTTTGGTGGAGAAGTACAAAGAATTATGAAGATGGTTGACTCTGTTCTTTGCTTGTTGATGCTTTTGAAGGTCCAATGCCCTCAAACAAAATATGTTTTGAAGAAAGCTTTTGGAGCAAGGACATAGACCCATCGTTGTTGTAAATAAAGTTGATAAACCAAATGCAAGACCTGAAGATGTTTTGTATATGGTCTACGATCTATTTATTGAATTGAATGCAAATGAATATCAACTTGAATTTCCTGTGATTTATGCTTCAGGAAAAACAGGTTTTGCTAAAAAGAATTGACTGATGACAGTACAGATATGAAGCCTTTATTTGAGTCAATTTTAGAATTTGTTCAAGACCCTGATGGAGATGTTACAAGACCAACTCAATTTTTAATTACAAATATTGCTTATGATAATTATGTTGGAAAAGTTGGCAGTTGGTAGAATACATAACGGAACATTAAAAAGAAATCAAGAAGTTATGTTGATCAAAAAGAGATGGAAGACAAATCAAAGGAAAAGTTTCAGTTCTATATGGATATGAAGGATTAAAAGAGTTGAAGTGAATGAAGCTGGAGCAGGTGACATCGTTTGTGTCGCAGGTATTGAAGATATAGATATTGGAGAAACTTTAGCTGATGTTAATGATCCTATTGCTTTTACCATTAATTGATATTGATGAACCAACTCTTGCAATGACTTTTTATGGTAAATGATTCTCCATTTGTTGGTAAAGATGGAAAATTTGTTACATCAAGACATATCTGGGATAGATTGCAAAAAGAAATTCAAACAAATGTTAGTATGAGAGTAGAAGCAACTGACTCTCCAGATTCGTTTGTCGTTAAGGGAAGAGGAGAGCTTCAACTTTCTATCTTACTTGAAAAATATGAGAAGAGAAGGTTTTTGAAGTACAAGTTTCTAAGCCAAGAGTTTTATTTAAAGAAGTTGATGGGATTAGAGCCAATCGAACTTGCTCTTATAGATGTTGATGATAGTTTCACAGGAACTGTTATTGAAAAATGGGAGTGAGAAAAGCTGAAATGGTTTCTATGATTCCTGGTCAAGATGGTTATACAAGACTTGAATTTAAAGTTCCAGCAAGAGGTTTGATTGGTTTCAGAAATGAATTTTAACAGACACTAAAGGAACAGGAATTTTTAAATCATTCGTTCTTTGATTTTGAAGAATACAAGGAGACATACCAACAAGAAATAAGGAGTACTTATTGCAACAGAACCTGGAGTTACTGTGCCTTATGCTTTAAAATGGTTTACAAGATAGAGGAACTTTATTTTTAGATCCGGGATGTACCTGTGTATGAGGGAATGATAGTCGGAGAACATAACAGAGAAAATGATTTTGGTTGTAAATGTTTGTAAGACTAAAAAATTAACAAATATGAGAGCTGCGTGGATCTGATGATGCAGTAAAACTTGCTACTCCAAGAAAATTTAGTTTGGAACAAGCTCTTGATTATATTGCTGAAGATGAACTGTAAGTTACTCCTTTAAATGTTAGACTTAGAAAAGAAAAATTTTAAAAAGAGGGCGACAGAAGAAAAATTGGTCAAACAATAATAAATAAAAATTTAAAAACTCCATTTACATTTATAAGTGTAGTTTTTATTCCACTACATTATTCAAAAATCTTGACTTAATTTGTTAAATTTGATAATATTCATACTGACCACTTGGTCAATGACTGAGTGGTCAATCTTTAGAGAAAAATAAATTTAGAATTTAAAATATAAAAAGGAGAATTATGAGCCTAGATAGTGAAAAAATATTTAATACTTGAAAAAGCAAAAGATATGATAATTGCTGATGGCTATAGTAAATTATCAATTAGTAAACTTACATCAGAACTTGATATTTCAAAAGGAAGTTTTTATACTTATTTTCCTTCAAAAGATGAAATGCTAGGAAAAATTTTAGATGAGTACACAGTAAATATTAAAAAGTTTTATAGAGAATTTAGAAAAAAATTCTAATAGTGTAGACGAATATTTAAATAATTATATTGATACAGTAACAGATTTGTCTGATGAAGATTTAAAACTTGAATTGACAATAGTTAATTTAAGGAGTAACTATGAAATTTTTAAACGAAGAAAAATTATTTTAGGATAAAAGAAATTGGAAGAATTTTTAATTTTAGGAATAGAAAATACTTTTAAAAATATTTAACTAATATAAAAGTTCAGGAAAAGATTTAATCAGATGCTCTAAAAATAATTTTTAGTATTACTGAAGTGTTTACTATGATGGAAACTGTAGATTTTGAAAGAAATAAATTTACAGTTAAAGTATAGAGGAAATGAAAAATTATTAGAAGTCAAGAGATGAAAGAAAAATCTTGAATTTATAAAAATAGTATATTATATATATTAAGGAGTAAAATATGAAAAAATAGTAACTATGTTCTTATTGATGACGAATATTGCTTTAGCTAGAGAATTGACTCTTGAGCAAGCAATAGATTTGTCACTTAATAATACAAGGAAATGAAAATATCTGAAATGAATCAAGAAATTTCAAAAATAAATGTAGCTAAGGCTTTTTAAGGAAGCATTGCTGTCTGTTACATATACAGGGACATATAATATGGGAGAATACGGAAGACCCATAGCTGTAAATGAAAAAGAGAGAACAGTACGTGGGTACAACCAAAGTATAAGAATTACTCAGCCACTTTTTACAGGTGGAACTATAACGGCTGGAGTTATGGGTGCAAGGGCTTATGAGAATATTACAAGCTACAATTATTTACAATCAAAAAATCAAAATAGATTGGACACTATAAAAATTTATTCGAATATCATCAATGCTGAAAAAGATATGCAAGTTCTTGAAAAGTCTTTTAAAAATTTTTAAATGAGAGACACAAAAAAACAAGAGGAACAATTAAAACTAAGACTTATTACAAGAACTGATATTTTAAAAACAGAGTACTCTGTTGAAGATGTACAAGCTAAGATAATAAGTATGAAAAATATTATCGATACAAACAAAGAAAAATTATATTTAAGAACTGGAATAAATAAAACAGAAAATTTAAATTTAAAAAGTTTTGACATTCCACAAAAATTTATCTAAAAATATGAGTTTAGAAAATGATTTAAATCAAGCAATCAATTTGAGTCTTGCTAGTAAAATTGCAGATGAGCAATACACGTAGCCACTGCACAAAAGATAGCTGCTGTTGGAGACTTGTTACCGAATGTTAATGCTTTTTGCTTCTATGGAGCTACAACAGAGAGAACAACTTTTGATAGAAGTGTGAAAGATGCTGAATGGGTTGGTGGAGTGCAAGTCTCTTGGAAAATATTTTCATTTGGAAAAGATTTTGATGCTTATAGAGTGGCTAGCCTGCAACAAGAACAGGAAGATTTAAAAAGATATCAACAAAAAAGAAAAATATCGAAATTAATGTAAAAGTGCATACCTTGATGTTTTAAGTTTGGAAAAACAAATAGCTTCTCAATCTAAAGCTCTAGAGGCTGCTCAAACAAATTTTGAATTAGATCAAGAAAGATATGATGCTGGACTTATTTCAACAGTTGATTACCTAACATCAGAAAAATAATTTACGTGAAGCAACAAAACGTACAACAAAAATTTTACTTGAATATTATTGCTTTCGAAAAATATAGATCATTACTTATATAAAAAGGGGAAGAAAATGAAAAATATTGAGTTTTAATATTAGCAAGTAGCTTATTATTAGTTGCTTGTGGAAATGATAAAAAGCTGAAGCTTCAGCTCAAGAGACAAAATTGTAAAGGCTGTAGAAGTAGCAGATATACAAACAAGAGAGATGTCAAAATTATTTCAATCTACATCAGTTTGGGAACCTCTAGCTAAAATTGATTTCTCAACAGATAGAGGTGGAACGGTTGAGAAAAATTTACAAAAGAAATGGGGAATTTGTAAAAAGGAGAAGTAATTGTAAAATTGTCTGATGCAAATACAGAAGCAGCTTTTTCTACAAGCAAAAAGCAAATTACCAATCAGCAAGTGCAAATTTTAATATTGCTCAAAACAATTATCAAAAATTTAAAACTTTATATGACAAACAATTAATTTCATATTTAGAGTTTGCAAATTATGAAGCTAGCTATGCAAGTGCAAGTGGAAATTTAGAAGTTGCTAGAGCTGCATATTCATCAGCACAAGACAGCTATAGTAAATTAATAGCTAGAGCTGAAATAGATGGCGTTGTTGGAAACTTATTTGTTAAAGAGGGAAATGAAATTTCTGCAAAACAAGTTTTGTTTACAGTTTTAAATGACAATAAAATGCAAACTTATGTTGAGTTGGACCAGAGGCAATTTCTAAAAATTAAAATGGGAGATAAGGTTGCAGTTAAAATTGATGCCTTAGCTAAAGAGTTCGAAGCAAAAATAACTGAACTTAATCCGATTGCAGATTCTGTAACTAAAAAATTTTTAAAATAAAATTAACTTTTAGATAATACAGAAAAAGAAATTAAAGATGGTATGTTTGGTTCTGTAGTTATTCCTGTAGGGCAATCATAGCGTTAAGTATAGAAGACGAAGCAGTTGTAACAAGAGATTTATTAAATTATGTTTTCAAATATGAAAACGGAAAAGTAAAATTAGTCGAAGTAAAAGTTGGGGCTACAAATTTACTTTTACACAGAAATTTCTTCTCCAGAAATTAAAGAGGGAGATAAAATTGTTGTAAAAGGAATTTTTGGTCTTCAAGACAATGATGATGTTGAAATTAAAAAATGAGGTGAAAAATTAATGTCGTTAGCAGGAATTTCAATCCGTAGACCAGTTGCAACGATAATGGTAATGGTATCTTTTATTTTATTGGACTTATGGCTATGTTCAGTATGAAAAAGAATTGATACCTAATATCGAAATTCCAGTTGTTACGATTTCTACAACTTGGAACGGAGCAGTTGGCGAGGATGTTGAATCACAAATCACATTAAGGACAGCCTTGCAAATGTTGAGGAATAGATAAAAATACAAACTGTATCTTCTTATGGTAGCTCAACAGTTGTTGTAAGTTTTGAGTTTGGAACTAAAAACAAATGACAAGGTAACAGAAATTCAAAGAGAGGTTTCAAAAATAGCAAATAATTTACCAGCAGATGCAAATACACCTCTTGTTAGAAGAGTTGAAGCTGGTGGTGGAAATATGACTGCCATCGTTGCTTTCAATGCAAATAACAAATCAGCTCTTAACACTTTTATCACAGAACAATTAAAACCAAGACTTGAGAGCTTGGAAGGTGTGGGAGAAATTACTGTTGGTGGTAATCCAAGAAACAATTACAAATCCAAGTGGATAGTGATAAATTAGCTGCTTATAATTTATCTCCAATGGAGTTATACAATATCGTTAGAACATCAATTACAACTTATCCAATAGGTAAATTATCAACTGAAATAAAGATATGATAATTAGATTTATGGGAGATTTAAATTATATAGAGCAATACGAAAAATATTTTTGATTAGTTCAAACGGAAAATACTTTTAAGATTGAAAGACGTGGCAAATGTTGTACTGACGACAGAAGATCCAACAAGCACTGGATATTTAAATGATAAAGAATCTATAGTTGTGCTTGTCACTAAATCTTCTGATGGAGACACAATCAATTTAAATACACAAGTCTTTAAAACGATAGAAGAATTAAAAATCATTTATGCCAGCTGAACAGAATATAGTATCGAAATGGATGCTTCTGAAAATATCAATAGCTCAATTTCAAATGTAACAAGTTCGGCAATACAAGGTTTGATTTTTGGCAACAATAATTCTCTTTTGTTTTTGAAAAGCTTTAGAACTACAATTTTTAATTTCTGTTTCTCTACCAGTAGCAATAATATTTACTTTTTGCTTTCCTATCAATAAATGGAACAACACTTAACTTGATCTCACTTTATGGGATTATCAATCGATGTTGGAATGCTGACAGACAACTCGGTTGTAGTTGTGGATAATATCTATAGACATATTACAAGAATTAAATTCTCCAGTAAGAGAGGCCTCTGAAAATGGTACGGAAGAAGTTACATTTTCAGTTATAGCTTCAGCTCTAACAACGATGGTCGTATTTATTCCAGTGTTATTCATTCCGGGAATGGCTAGAGAATTTTTAGAGATATGTCCTATGCAATAATTTTTCAAACATTGCTGCAATAATAGTTGCTATAACATTGATACCGATGTTAGCTAGTAGATTTTTAAATAGAAAAAATCAATGAAGACAGAAGATGGAAAAATTATTTAGAAAAGTTAAGACTAGATATTTAAAAATTATAAACTGGGCTTATGGTCATAGATTAAAAACTGTTTTAATTATTTTAGGATTATTTATTTTTCAGCATTTTAACAGGACCTAGCATGTTAAAATTTGAGTTTATGCCAAAGCAAGACGAAGGAAAATATTCTATCTCTGCTGAGCTTCAAAATGGCACAGCCTTAGAAAAAGCAGATAAAATTGCAAAGCAACTGGAAGAAATTGTAAAGAAAGAAACTCACACTCAAAGTTGTTTGACTATGGTCAATACATCTCACATTTCAGTTAACGTCAATATTGGAAAAAGGTACAAGAGATGAATCAGTTTTTGATATAATGAATGATATAAGAAAAGAAACAAAAATATTTTAGATGCTAGAGTTTCATTGACGAATGAATTTCGTGGAGGAGGAGGTTCTTCTGGTGCTGTTCAATTTGTACTTCAAGGTATGAATGAAGATGAGATTAGAGCTATAGGTAAAAACTTGTAAATAATTTTACAAAGCTATAGTGGAGCAGTTGATTTAACTTCAACACTTGATCCGGGTATCATAGAACTTAGAATAGAAATTGATAGAGATAAAATCTTATGGAATAAATCCTGTTGTTGTGGCTCAAACATTGGGTTATTATATGTTAGGTGGAGATAAGGCGAACACTCGCCACATTAAAAACTGGAACAGAAGAAATTGATGTTCTTGTTAGACTTCCGAAAGAGAAAAAGGTCTGATATAAATACTTACAGTCATTAAATATTAAAATAGGAGATAATAAATTTATAAAATTATCAGATGTTGCTAGTATAAAATATGCTGAAGGTGCTTCTGAAATTAGAAAGAAAATGGAATTTATACTGTGACAATTTCTGCCAATGATGGTGGAGTTGGTATAAGAGAAATACAAAATAAAATGGTAGAAGAATTTAAAGCCTTAGACCCTCCTCAAACAGTTTCATACCTTGGGGTGGAGAAGCTGAAAATATGGGAAAAGTTATGGGGCAATTGACATTTGCATTCTCAATTTCAATCTTCTTAATCTATGCTTTACTTGCAGCACAATTCTAGAAAATTTCGTTATGCCTGCAATCATAATTGGATCTATACCTCTTGTACTGATTGGAGTTATCTGGGGGCTTTGTATTCACAGGACAACCAATCGACACTCATGGTTATGATAGGAGTCATACTGCTTGCTGGGGTCGTTGTAAAATAATGCCATCGTGCTGATTGACTTTATCAAAAACAATGCGAACACGTGGCTATGATAGAGAGTATTCAGTAATCTATTCTTGTGAAACAAGATTAAGACCTATACTTATGACAACTATGACGACAGTATTTGGTGTATGATACCAATGGCTCTTTTTGTCTAGGGGAAGGATCAGAATTTTATAGAGGTATGGCCATCACAGTTATATTCGGTTTATCGTTCTCAACAATTTTAACATTGGTGTTAATTCCAATTTTATATACTTTAATGGATGATTTAACAACAAAAATTATTAAATGCACTAAGATCAAATAAACCTCAAACAGGAGGCAGGTGATGAATAATGAAAAAATAATTAGAAATATGAATGATACAGAGAGTGAAAATTTAAAACTTGTAATGCTTCATATAAATGACACTCAAGTGAGACTTTTAGAAAAATTTCTTTTCGATACGATAGGAATTTATTATTATACTGTTGAAGAGGGTGTGAAACGTGGAATAGATAAGACGAGAAAACACCAACAAACTAAAAGTGTGGCCAGGTTCTGATGCATTGGTCACTCTCCTATTGGAGATAAAAAGTTGGATGAATTTTTAATCAAACTTAAAACTTTTTAGAATGGTTTTTACCTAAGGGGATTATTTTATCTGTAGGCTATAATTCCATTCGAAAAAGTTATAAGAAGTGTTTACGAAGAAGATAGTACCTGTTGATGAAGAACTTTTATAAAAGAGCTTGAAGCAGATGAGGATTATAATATTTTAATTTTTATCGTTTAGCATCTAGCATCTAAAATTATAAAATATCCTTATAAAATAAAAAATTTCACGGCGTCGGTTTTTCCAACGTCGTGATTTTTAATTTATTTAGTTTAAGTTACATCTATAATATTTTTATTTTTTGAAACTTTCATAAAAGACTAAAAAGTGAAATTACAGTCATAGCTGATAATATTGTTGACATTGCAGCAGCTATGCCATAGCTTCCTCTTGAAACATAAACATAAATTTGAAGTGTCAATGTTATAGTCTTGTAATTGTATAAAATGATAGCTGATGACAATTCAGTTATAATAGTTATCCAGCTCAATAATGCTCCAGAAATAATTCCGTTTATCATCATAGGAGTTGTTATCTTGAAAATGATTTCATACGAGAAGCCCCTAAACTGATTGATGCTTCCTCAATTGAAATTGGAATTTGTTGTAAGATAGCAACCGATGATCTAATTCGTGTAAGCATTTCTTCTGATTATCAAAGCTAAAACCATAATTGACATCGTACCAACTAAAACTATTGGCTTTGTTTGAAAACGCACTTACGAGTGCAATACCAACAGAACCAGGTATTACATAAGGTATCATTGACATTGTATCGATAAGTCTGTTGATAAAATTATTTCTTCTAACAACAAGATAAGCTATCAATATTGAAATTATAATAATTAATATCACTGCAAGCCCACCGATGATAAATGTATTTTTGTATTGCGTTGCCTAATTTATCAAAGGCATCTGTATAACTTTTTAAAGAATATCCTTTTGTAAATAATTTTTCCCTGATGTGTTTTGGAAAGATGTATACATTACATATAAATTGTGGAGCGTAAGAAACAAAAACTATTACATAACAAAAGATGAATTAACACAGATTTTTATTCCTTTTACTTCCTTTTGCTTCAATTGGTTTTAAAGCATTCATTGTAAATTTATATTTTCCATTTATATATCTTTGTAACAAGAAAAATTAATGAAGTTATTATGATTGCAATAATACTTACTGCCGATGCAAAACTTTTTATCAGAACCGGTTTCGTTCATATAAATTGATTATAAATTTCAACTGGGAAAGTTCTATATCCTTCTCCAATAAATAAAGGAGTTCCAAAGTCTGCAAAAGCTCTCATAAATACCATCAAGCAGCAGCTAATATTGTTGGTGATACATAGAGGAATAACAATAGTGAAAAATCTTTTTGCTCCAGCACAACCCATATTTTCGCTTTGCTTCAAGAAGTGAATTGTCAATATTTTTCAAAGCCCCAGATACATATAAGAATACAAGTGATATAGTTGCATACATAGTACAAGTAATATTCCACCAAAACCATATATGCTGAACATTAATTCCTAAAAAATTTCTCAAGAAATTTGTTATAAGTCCATTTCTTCCAAGTAATAATATCCAAGAGTATGCTCCAATAAAATGGTGCTGACATACTACATAAGATAATTATAATTTGTAAAAAGTTTTACCTTTTATTTTGTACATATTGTAAAAATATGCCAAAGGTGTTCCAATAATTAATGTTAAAAGCTGTAGCTGTCAAGCTAACCTTAAACGAATTAAAAATTGTAGAAAAATAATAGTTCTTACTTAAAATTTTGTAAAATATTCAAAAGTAAATTCTCCGTGATTGTTGATAATGGCATTCTTAAATAATATTCCTAAAGGATATATCATAAAAATTAAAATAAAATGCCAACACGGCCAAAGAGATTAAAATCATATATATCTCTCACTTTACCATTTGCAACACCTATTGCATCATTATTAACACCAGTTAAAATATTTTTCGAACCATCATCCGTGAAAACATTTATTTTATCTTTCTAACAGTTAAATAAATTTCAGTTCCTTTGAATAATTCCATCTATTTTTGACTCTTGAACAACTTCTAATTTTTCCCATCTTCTAAGTGAACAAAATAGTGAGTATTCAACCTAAAAATACACTGCTATTAACTATAGCTTTTTATTCCATTAGTATCATTAATATCGTTTATTAAAAATTCTTCAGGTCTTATTGACACCAACATGAGGTCCTTGAACATTTTTATCTTTTTATGTTATCCATAGGAATTTCATAGTTAGAGTTAATTTTTAAGTTTGAGCCTCGTCAATTTCCTCTAAAAATATTTGTCTTCCTATAAAGGTTGCAACGAATACATTAGCAGGTCTTTGGTAAAATATCTTTAGGCTGTCCTAAATGTTGAATTCTCCGTCTTTCATTACGCAATTCTATCACTTACTGCCATAGCTTCTTCTTGGTCGTGAGTTACATAGACAGTTGTAATTCCAACAGTGTTTTGTATTTCTTTAATTGCTGTTCTCATTTCAACTCTTAATTTTGCATCAAGGTTAGATAGTGGTTCGTCCACAAGTAAGACATCTGGTTTTATAACTAAAGCTCTTGCAAGTGCAACCCTTTTGTTGTTGTCCTCCAGATAATCTTTCTGGCATTCTGTCTCTGTATTGATCTATTTGCATAAGTTTTAAAAACTTATCAGTTTCTTTTTGCCATTTCATCTTTGGCAACTTTTTCATTTTTAATCCAAATTCAACATTTTGCTCAACTGTTAGATGTGGAATATTGCATAATTTTTGGAATACTATCCAATATTTCTCTCGAAGGATCTAAATCATTTATTCTTTTTCATTGAAATAAAAATCTCCACCTTCTATTGAGTTAAATCCTGCTATCATTCTAAGAAGAGTTGTTTTTCCACAACCTGATGGACCAAGGAGAGTAAAAACTCCTTCTTTTATGTCCAATGATAAATTTTCATAATGATATTATCTCCATATCTTTTTGAGCATTTTTAATTCTTATATTTACACTCATAAATTCTCCTAACTATTTTGTAACTAATTCAGTCCATTTTTCTTGCCATTCTTTTCTGTGTTCTGCACAGTATTTAATGTCTTCGTAAGCAACTATTAATTTCACTGAATGGTTTTCATAAATTTACTTGTATTTTTCTATAGAAGTGATAACTGGTCTTATAGTTGTATCAGCTAATAATTTTTGTCCTTCTTCAGAAATTAAGAAATCAACAAACTTTTTAGCATTTTTCCATATGAGGAGCATTTTTAACTATTGATACTCCACCTGGTAAACCATACAGCACCTTCTTTAGGATAAATAACTCTAATATTTGTAGCTCCATCTTGTAATAAAGTTACTGCTGGATCTTCATAAGTTACTCCAACTGCATATTCCCCATCAACAGTTGCTTTTATAAATTTGAGAAGAAGAAGAAAGTATTGTTCCATTTAATTGATCAACAAATTTAGCTACCCATTCCCAAGCTTTGTCGTCATAAGGTTTTTCTCCCATAACAAGTAACATATTTGTTAATTCTGCATTTGCACTACTACTTGCTGTTGGATCTCCCATTGCAATTTTTACCTTTTTAATTCTAGGCTGTAATAAGTCAGCATATCCTATAAATTTATCTGGATCTAATCCTAATTTTTAAATACATCTAGTTAATTAATAGAGCAGCACTTCCAGATAATTTTTGAGTTTAGTAAAAATATCCTGTAGTATTTTTATATTGATCAGGAAGATCATTTTCAGAAACATATTGTTCCCATAAATCTGAAGTAGTTTCATAAAATTCCTCAAAATTGATTGCTCCCCAGTTAATATCTGCTTGAGGATTTTCTTTTCAGCTCCTATTCTAGCAAGAACATCTCCTGTACCCTATAGATTGTAAAATAACTTTTATTCCAGTAGCTTGTTCAAAATGCAGGAATGATGCATTTACTTCTGCATCTGAGTTTGGAGAATAAATAACTAATTCATTAGAAGCATTTTGCATCAGCAGTAGCTTCAGTTTTTCTTTATCCCCTCCACAAGCGACAAACATAACGATAGCCTATAATTGACATTACAATTTGAAAAATTTTTCATTTTCTTCTGGTAGTGTTGAATCTTTTTACAACACTTCCTTGCCCCCTTTTTAAATTTTATTAAAGTACTCAACTTTAGCTCTATTATAGATTAGTTTTAGAGCAACAAAGTCAAATAAATAATATTAAAATAAAATCACGACGTCGGTTTTTCCGACGTTTATGATTTTATTAATTTATTTAGTTTAAATTGACAGCATAATATTTTTATTTTTACAGATAAAATATGCTACTCATAGGTTAGAGTTCTATCTTTGAAACTTTTTATTTTTGTGATAGAAGATTTTGAAACCAGTGACACCTGTATATTTTAAATGCTTCAATACATCCATTGGATTTTCAAAATTTGATTTCTATTGTTTCTTTTGAAATTTTATATTTTAAAATATAAAATATCTTCAAGCTCTTCTGCCTTTTAAATAATCTAAAGACACAGAAAAATGATTTTTAATTTCAATTAAATTTCCAAAGATATAAGTCGAAAAACATAAATTATCTGTCTTATTTGAAATATTTTTCATAAGTTCATCTAAATTTTTTTATCCATTGAAAGACAGAGCTGAAACTATTAAATCTACCTTTAGGAATTTCTAAATTTTCAATATTTCTTTTATAAATTGAAAGTTTTTAATTCCTTAAAAATCTTCGACATCAAAAATATCGTTTAAGATCAAATTACTCTTTGGAATAAGCTTCTCATATAATCTAGTAAAAATTCTGTACCACAACCACTTTCAAAAATTGTTGCTATTTTCTTTAAATATTTCCTATTTTCTTTTCATAAAAGAAAATAAATTTTCTGCAACTTTTTGTGCAAAAGAATTTTTCTACACACATCGTAATATTTATCAAAATTCATTTAAATTTCCACATCTAATTATTTCTAGCAAAAATCTTCAAAAATAAGAAAATGGATAATGCCCACAATCTATAATTTTATAATTGAAAACCTTCTGTTTGGACAAAATTTTTCCATCTTATTTGCTAGAATTATTCTATCATTTCTCCCTATGAAACAAAATTAATAAAATTATTTTCTATTACTTGATAATTATTTTTGAAAATATTGAAGCTCATCTTTCACTTCAGCAAAACTTTTACTTGCTCTTACAAAATTTTTCACTCGATATCCATATTTATCAAAAATTTTTCTAAATTTTCTTCATCAAAGTTTCAAGAGTCATATCGAACATTTTTGGATTAATTCCAAACTTTTACTAATTGTTTGAGGCAACCATTTATTCCAATAGCTAAATTTAATATCTCTGTACCATTTAAAAATTTATTTAAATAATAGACTCCAAAAGAATAACCTATAAAGATATCCGCTTCCAAAATAGCATCAAGCTCGTAAGGGAAATTTATAATTTCAATTTTATATTCAGTAGAATTTTTAAATAAGCTAAAAAGATTTTCATCCATGCTCCCAGCCGTTAAAAATATATTTTTATTCATTACAATACACCTAATTTTACCATTTCATTTTTCAATAGATAGAAAAATTTTTCTAAATCCTACTTTTTCATATCAGCCGTCAAACTAATTCTAAGCCTTGCAGTATGGAACTGTTGGTTCTTTTGATTGAATATGCTAAGTACCCTTGTTCTTTTAAAAATTTCTGAAAGCTGGATAGTCTTAGAATTTTCTCCTATTACTACAGAAATAATATGACTTGTAGATTCAGTTTTTATATTTAATTTTTAATAAGTCCAAAGAAAATTTTTACAAGTCTTGCCAAGTCATCTCTTCTATCTACGAAATTATTTATATGCTCCAAGACAAATAAATTCCAATAATTATTCACTGGTGGAAGAGCTGTCGAATAAATAAATTTTCTACTTTTTATTTATTAAATAATTTTTAAAGTTTTCTTCACAGATTACATAAGCTCCAACAGAAGCTCCAGCTTTACCTAAAGGTATAATTAAAAATCGATCTCATTTATAAGTTTTTGTTCTGTAGGCAATACTACAGCTCATGAACACCATAGGAGTGAGCCTCATCAACCATCAAATAAAAATTTATATTTATTTTTCAAATTACATATAGCTTTTATGTCGGCACAGTCTCCGTCCATACTGTAAATAGTTTCAGTGACAACTAAAATATCCTCGTATTCTTCAGAATATTTTTCCAATAATTTTTCTAAGCCTTGAACATCGAGATGATTATATCTTAAAAATTTTAGCATTAGAATTTATACAGCCAGTCGTAGATACTTAGCGTGATTTAATCTATCTGTCAAGATTAAACTATTCTTATCAAAAAGTTTCAATAACAGAGGAGTTTGCATCGAAGCCATGGGAATTAAAACTAGACAAGGGCTTTCCATAAATTTCTTTTACCTTTTGTCCTAATTTCATAACAGCAGAGTAAGAGCCGTCGATAAGTCTTGATGATGATGATGACGTCTTATAATTTTCAAAATTATAATTTTCATAAAATCTATTTATCAAATTTCATCTTTGCAATTGCTAGATAGTCGTTTGACGAAAAATTAAACAAATTTTATCGTTCGTTTTAATTGTTCTAAAACCTATTCTCATTTTTAAATTGTTCTAATTCTTCAATAATCTTTTAACATATTAATTTTTCCTTATCTAAATAATAAATAATATATATTTTTATCTAATTTTGAAATATTATTTTTATCAAATATATCTGCTGGAATTTGTGAGCCTATCATTGCTATAAAAATACTATGGCACAACTCTAAGAAATTTCTCTTGATGTCATGCAGTTTCATTTAAAACAAAGAAACTCCGCCAGAGCTGCAAAGACAGCTTCCAAACTCAAAATTAAAGATGCCACAACTGGAGATGTATATTTTGTCCAACCATTTGTAAAGTAAGCTACACCCTGTTGATAAAAGTCCAGCATAAACTATAGACTTTATGAAAGGAAAATATTAGATAATGTTGCTGTCTCTTCAAAAATTAGGGCTCACTCACAAGCGAAGCCAACATTAAAATAACAAATTGATTGAAAGCTCAACAGGATTTACTTGAAAAATGATCCACAGCTAAATATGTCCTGCCCAACAGAATGAACCAAGAAAACAATAAAATCTCCCTTGTTTATGTTAAAAGTCTGTTTAGGGCACAGCCAATCAAATAAAGTCCTATAAACTCCGATTATAATTATTCCTCAAGTAATAGGAGCAATTTTAGTTTTATATATAATTCCTAAAAAGGAATTACTAAAATATAGAATGAAGTAATAAATCCAGTTTTACCTAGCTGGTCGTATAAAAAGTCCCACTTGTTGAAGAGATGTCTCATAAAAATAAAAAGTCCACATAGTAGTCCACCTCTGAATAAATCTTTCCTTTCACTTGTAAATTTAGTTTTAGTAATAAGTATAAATAAAAAGAAAGATATAATTCCAACAACAGATCTTGGACATATTAAAAGTAAAAAGGTCCTATTCTATCCATTCCGCAATTTGAGCAACAAATGTTGTTCTCAAAATGAATGATGCAAGAAATAACATCAAGTCGCTAAAATATGTTTTTCATTCTCAATCGCCCCTAATTAATTTCTACACTTCCATTGTATTAGCTAAATTAAATAAAGTCACAGCACAAAAATCTGATGAAATTTTTAAAAATTGTGATATAATAGATAATCGATAATTTTATTTAGAGGTATGAAAATGAAAAATAATTGTAAAAAGATAAGGAACAAAAATTTTAAATTTTTATCCGAATGTATATAAAGATGAAATCAAAGAAATTTTAGGAGAAGTTAAGACAGGAGATGTCGTTGACATTATAACAAATGATATGAAATTCTTGGCAAGGATATGTCACAGAAGGGACATCAGCCTTGTTAGAGTCTTAACTACAAGATGAAAAGATTGATAAAAATTTATTTTTGAAAAGAATAAAAAGAGCTTACGAAAAAGAGAAACATTTATTAAATGAGACAAATAGTGTTAGAGTTTTTATTCGGAAGCTGATTATATACCAGGGCTTATAATTGATAAATTTGATAAATGGGTCTCAATACAATTTAGAAATTCTGGAGTAGAAATATTTAGACAAGAAATATTGAGCCGTTAAAAATATATCAAACCTAAAGGTATCTATGAAAGAAGTGACGTTGAAAAATAGAATAATAGAAGGTGTCGAAGAAAAACTGGAGTACTTTTTGGAGAAATTCCAGAAAGAATAATTATGGAAGATAATGGAGTAAAATATAGTATCGACATTGTGGATGGACAAAAGACTGGCTTCTTTTTTAGATCAAAGAGACTCTAGGAAATTTATTTCTAAATATATAAATAATCAAACTGAGATTTTTAGATGTCTAGCAGTGGAGGTTTTTCTTGATGGCGGCTTTTAAAAGTGTGAGTAAAAGGAAGTCGTTGCACTGGATAAAGATGCTCATGCCTTGGAGCTATGTTATGAAAAATTATAAACCAAATGATTTCTCATCAAATTTTTTTCTACTGTTGAGGGAGACGCTTTTTAATGCTAAATACTCTGACTACAAGAAATAATTTGATATCATTACTTTTAGATCCACCTTCACGCATAAAAAGAAAACAGATATTTATAGAGGGAAGAGATTTTTATGGATCTATGGATAAGAGTTTTAAACTTTTAGAAAAATGGTGGAATTTTTAGAGTCATCACTTGTGCTTATCATATAAGTTTACAAGACTTAATTGAAGTAACAAGGATGGCAGCATCAAAAATAATAAACTTTTTAAAGTGTTATTGGAATAAATTATCAGCCAGAAGATCACCTATGGATTTTACATATTCCAGAAACTTTATATTTAAAAGCACTGTGGGTAAAAGTTGAAGAAAGGTAGGGTCGATATGCAGTTAGATATATTAATTTTAGTCATTCTTTTTATTCGGAGTACTGAGTGGAATTAAAATGGAATATTTGAAATAATATCTGTTTTTGATTTGCTGTAAATGTATTGGTTGCAAAAATTTATACACCTGTCGTATTAAGATTTTTAAAAAGATCGATGCAACATTTGAAAATAATTATTTAATAACATATATTGTTAGCATTTGTAATAGTATATTTAGTCGTATCGATGATACTCGTTTTGTGAAAAAGCTTTTAAAGGATTAAAAAGTGGATTTTTAATAGACTTAAGGGAGGTATAACAGGATAAAAGGATTAATAGTAGCCTTAGTAATACTTTTTAATTTATACTTATGGAACAAAATTAAGCTCCAGGTTTAGAAAAATATTCAGAGGGCGGTGTTTTCTAATGAGATATGAGATCTTACCAACATTTGAAAATGATGTCCCAAATACTTGTAGATGATTTCAATAAAAATGCAACATAATCGAAAGAAAAATTAATACACTATTATAATCATAGGGCTGTAAATGAAGATAATAAATAGATACATTTAGAAGAATTAAAAGGTCCGATAATACTTTCGGTATTTATCTACCTTTATTTTCTTGTTAGATATTATAGTAACAATGATGGACGCTATTATAGTAAAAGGAATATCTGTATTTGATATTTTAAGATTACTTTCTTTTTATATTCCACTGGTAACTCAAACAATTCCTATAGAAATGCTTTTTAGGAATTATGATAACTTTACAAAATTTAGTAGAAATAGTGAATCGGTAGCTATGATTTCAACTGGGATGTCAATAAGAGATATTTTAAAAACCGATAGTTCTCAGTTGTAACTTGCTCGCTTCGATTTTTATTTTATTTTACAAGAAAGTATAATTCTAGATCTTTTATTAAATTGAAATATGTTGGAGCTAAAACTAGCTTATGAGAACCCTGTATTTCAATTGAAAGACTTTTTAGATAATTTGAACAGTATAGTATTTATGTTGGATGAAGTTGTCTGACGGAAGAGCTAAAAATATAATAGCTTTTGAAAAAGTGAAGACAAACAAAATTCCTTTAGTCTTAACTGGAGCTGAAGCCTCATTGGAAAGATAATGCACTCGTTTTAGAAAAATTCTCAATTTGTTAGTTTTGATGAAACTGAAAGAAAAATTAGTTGAACTTTTGATTCTAAAAAGTAGTATTGACTCCATTTTTCAAGAATTAAATATAAAGATTAAAGATGTAGAAGCTTTGAGTGTGAGTGAGCTTATAAGAAATTTAAAAATGTGGATGCTGAAAAATTTAATTAAGTACAGTTGAAATTTTAGGAAAATTAGCTTTAGTGTTTTCAACATTGCCACTAGCAGTGTAGGATTTTCGTTGTCTTTTTGGTCATCATAGAATATCTAAAAATATTCGTTTGTTTTTGGCAATGATAATAATATTTTGCCTATATTATTTGCTTGAATATTGGAATTGTTATGGCAAATGCTGGAGAATTAAATCCGTTCTTAGTAACTCGGATACCAAATATACTTTTGTACTTGCTTGCATATAGACTATATAAAGTGAAAAAGATGAGGAATATAATGATAAAAATTAGATATATATATTAGTAAATATTTCATAAAATATTTTTGATGAATATAATTGCCTTTATGGGAGTATTCTTACTTGCTCAGACTTTTAAAATCATTAAATATATAAATCAAGGTAAGCTGGTAGGAGGAGAGGTATTGATTATATTTTAAATCTATTACCTAAAATGTTTGTAGAGACTGCACTCTCTATCAATCTTTACTTGCAGGGCTGATAACAATTAGTATAATAGCAAGTAATTTAGAAATTGTTTCCTTGAAGACAGCTGGGATAAGATTTTCAAGAATAGTTAGGGCTCCCCTTATTATTTCTTTTGCAGTAGCTATATTTGTGTTTTTATTAATAACTCAATTTATACAAAATCTCTAGCTAAAATTAATTTTTATAGAAAGGGAGAAGTAGATAATTCTTTAAAAATTACCTACGACAAAAGAAAAAATGCTATATTAATAATGAAAAGGGATATTTATATTTGATGAGAACTGTCAATAGAGAAACTGGTGAAGCAGAAGGAATTGAACATTAGTTTTGATGGAAATTATCAACCAACTGAAGTGGTGACAGCCAAAACAGGAAAATTTGATTTTCAAGAAAATAGATGGATATTATAGTGTAAATATTTATAATATTGTAACAAAGGAAATGAAAGCTGAAGAAAATTATAAAGATGATAGATTTATAGACTCACCGAATAATTTTATAAAAAGTGTCAGCTGAAGATCCTAGAATGCTTACAATAAAAAGAATTGAGAAAAACTATAAAAGAACAAAAAAAGTATAGGAGAGGATACTAGAATATATATGTCAGAATTGGCAAAAGATATTCTTTTCCTTTTTGCTAGCTTTATAGTTGCTTTTAGGTCTATCAGTTAGTAGCAAATATGTAAGGGGTGGAAGAACAACAGTAAATTTAGTAATATAGTGTTGTAGCTGGATATGTTATTATTTTACTTTCTGGAGCATTTGAAGCTATGGCAACAAAATGGAGTATTAAATCCTTTTATTACTCCACTGGTTACCAAATATATTTTATTTAATAATAGGTTTGTATTTTTATGAATAAGGCAGAGTATTAAGGAGAAAATCGTGGAAAATATTAAATTAAAAATTGGATAATGGTATAACTTTTTAATAACTGAAAATTTACCAACATTGAGTACTTTTTAGTATGGGATTTTTATTAAGACAGGTGCAATAAATGAAACAGAATGTGGAATTTCTCATTTTATAGAACATCTGATGTTTAAAGGGACATAGAACTGCAAAGGAAATTTCTGAATTTGTCGATTTTGAGGGAGGAATTTTTAAATGCCTACACATCAAGAGAAACAACTTGCTACTATATAAAATTGTTGTCATCAAAGATAGATGTTGCTGTGGATATTTTGAGGATATGCTTTTAAATTCAAATTTCGATGAGGAAAGTATTGAAAAGAAAGAAATGTTATTATAGAAGAAATAAAAATGTATGAGGACATACCAGAGGAAATGTGTGCATGATGTTGAATTTGCTTTGAGGGGTATACATTCAAATTCTATTTCAGGAACAGAAGCAAGCTTTGATTAATAGAAAGGCTATTCTAAATATTTAGAAGAACACTATGTTGCAGAAAAATTTAGTGATAGTTGCATCTGTAATGTTGATGAAAAATATTTATACAAAGAATTAAATAAGAAATTGGCAAATTTTAGAAGAGCTGATAAACAACAAGAATTGGATTTGTCTTATGAAAATAAAAAGCTGGAAAGAAAAATTATAAAAAACCTTCTAACCAAATTCATCTTTGTTTTACGACAAGGGAGTTTCTACTAAATCTGATATAAGATATCCAGCAGAATTATTTCAAATGTTTTAGGGGAAGGTATGAGCTCAAGACTATTCCAAATAATAAGAGGGAAAAGAGGTCTTGCTTATTCTGTTTATACTTATATGACAAGATTTGAAAAATTGTGGCTTACTTACTGTATATGTGGGGAACGACGAAAGAAGATTATAAAGAAGTTATAAAATTAATAAAACAAGAATTTAAAAATATCAAGGAGAATGGAATTTCAGAACAAGAATTAAGAAAAGCTAAAAACAAATATGAGAGTGCCTTTACTTTCAGTTTAGAAAGTACAAGTTCGAGAATGAATAGATTGGCTTCGACTTATTTAACTTATGGAGAGATTATAAGCTTGGATAAGGTTAGAAAAGATATAGAAAAAGTTACTTTTGAAAGATATTAAGAAAGCAGCAGAATTTTTATTTGATGAAAAGCTTCTATTCTCAAACGATAGTCGGAGATATTTAAAAAGAGAGAGGGAATATTATGAAAAAAGTTGAAGTTAAAGTTGTAAGAGATGTTACACTACCAAAATACGAAAACAGAAGGATCGGCTGGATTAGATGTCAGAGCTAATATAACAGAGCCCATTGTATTAAAGAGTTTAGAAAGAGTATTAATTCCAACAGGATTAAAAATAGCAATACCTGAAGGATATGAAGCACAAGTGAGACCCTAGAAGTGGACTTGCAATAAAACATGGCATAACAATGCTTAACTCTCCCGGAACTATTGATAGTGATTACAGAGGAGAGATAAAAAGTATAGCTGTAAATTTGAGTAATGAGACATATACTATAGAACCCAATGAAAGAATTGCACAGCTAGTATTGAATAAAGTCGAACAAATTGAATTTGTTGAAGTTGATGAATTGGATGCAACTAATCGTGGTGAAGGTGGCTTCGGACATACAGGAAAAATAATGGAGAATTAAAAGCAAATGACAAATTTATATTTATATTAAAATTTAATATGTTTTTCATACTGACTATAGTGTTGCTTTTTATAATTAGTTTGACTACTATTTATAGTGCAACAATAAATAAAGATGGTTCATTTTTATAAAAAGAAATTATTTGGTTCGTGCTGGCAATGATTGTATATATTGTAGTGGCTCTTATAGATTACACTAAGTATGCAAAATATTCCTTGCATATTTATATATTCAATATAATGATGTTACTTTCAGTTTTTAGTAATTGGTAGTAAAAGATTGGGAGCAAGACGTTGGATAGACTTAGGGCCTGTAGCTTTGGCAACCATCAGAATTTGCAAAATTACTCCTAATTTTTCATTCTCTAGCTTTTTAATAAATCATTATTCAGATAGATATGTTGGTTTTAAAGCAATGTTTCATAGCTTCTTGCATATATTTCGATATTTTTCTAACTGTTATAGAGCCAGATTTAGGGACGTCTTTAGTAATTATTTTAATTTATGGTGTCTTACTTTTATAAATAAATTGGAGTGGAAATGTATAGCAAGTATATTTTGTCTGTAATGTTCTTAATTCCTTTTGCATATAAGTTCTTATTGAAAAGAATATCAAAAGGATAGGGTCGATACATTTTTGAATCCAGAATTGGATGCACTAGGGACAGGCTGGAATATAACTCAATCTAAAAATTGCAATTGGCTCTTGGTCAAATATTTGGAAAAAGGATTTCTGAATAATACTAGGGAAATTAAAATTTTTTTACCAGAATCTCATACTGATTTTATTGGTTCTGTTTTTCTTGAGGAAAGAGGTTTTATTGAGGAACTTATTGCTTCTTATATATATAGCTCTTTTGGCTCAAATAGTTTATATTGCAGATACGACAGAAGATAAATTTGGGAAATATATTTGTTATGGGATAGCCACAATATTTTTCTTTCATATTTTTGTAAATATGGGAATGATAATGGGGATTATGCCTGTAACAGGCTTACCTCTTTACTTATGAGTTACGGGGAAGTTCTTTGGTATTTTTCATTTTTGATGCTGGGTATAGTTCAAGTGTAAAATTGCATAGAGGAAGTGCAAAATGATTGACTATATAATAGATGAAGAATATGAATCAGTAAGAATAGATAGATTTTTGAGGAAAGAAAATTTAAAGATTTCTCTTTCAGAAATTTATAAATTAATTAGAAAGTCAAAAATAAAAGTTAATAATAAAAGGTTTCTCAAGATTATAGATTACAAATGGGAGATATTATATTTGTGTTTCTTCCTGAAAATTTTAAAGAACTTGAAGATGAGAATTTTATTTCTTTGACAGAAGAGAGAAAAGAAAAATAAAAATCAATGATAGTTTATGAAAAATGAAAATTTATTTATTATTAATAAGCCTTTAGGGTGATGTTGTACATAGGGGTAGCGGTCATGATATTTCTTTGTTAGAGGAATTTAGGGCTTACTACTCAAGTGATAGTATAAATTTTGTAAATCGTATTGATAAATTAACTTCTGGATTGGTTATTGCTGCAAAAATATAAAAACAGCAAGAGAGATTGCAAAGGAAGTTCAAGACGGTAATATAGTAAAAAATATTACATTTTGAGATACACGGAACCATAGAAAAATAGCTTTTCTATAAAATTTCTGAAAAAGACGAAGAAAAAGGTTATAGTATCAAATATTGAAAAAGAGGGTTACAAAATTTCCATTACACACTTTCAAAAATAAAATCATACAATAACTATATCTTTACTTGAAGCAGAGCTTGAAACCGGAAGGACGCATCAGCTAAAGAGCTCAGTTGTCTCATATGGGTAATCCCATAGTTGGAGATACAAAATATGGCTTGGATGATAAAAAGATATGATGTACTTGTTTTCGTATTATTTGAAAAATAGGCTTGTATGATTTAGAAATAAAAGTTAGAGTTACCAACATTTTTATATATAGTATTTAAGGAGGAGTAAATGAGTTTTTAGATAGTTATTTTAAAATAACTGAAAGAAAAAGTACAATCTCACAAGAGGTTAGTGGGAGGGGTTACTACATTTTAGCAATGGCTTATATCATAATAGTAAACCCATCAATTTTGGAACTTTCTGGTATGGACAAAGGAGCTTTGATAACAGTTACTTTGTCTTGCTTCATTTCTTGGAAGTATTATTGCAGGGGTAGGGCAAATTCTCCAATTTCTTTAGCACCAGGTATGGGACTTAATGCTTTCTTTACTTATACATTAGCATTAGAAAAACAAGTTCCTTGGCAAACAGCATTAGGTATAGTATTTTTATCTGGTTGTTTCTTTTTAATTTTATCAATTGGAGGTATAAGAGAAAGAATAGCTAATTCAATTCCTATACCACTAAGACTTGCAGTTGGAGGAGGAATAGGATTATTTATAGCTTTCATTGGATTAAAAATCAATGGGAATTATAGTAGCTAATCCAGCAACTTTTGTAGGGCTAGGAGAATTCAGCAGAACAACTTGCATCTCATCATAGGATTATTTATAATTGCTGTTATGGAAATCATGAAAGGTGGAATTTTAATAGGAATAATTATTACAACTATCTTAGGAGTAATAATTGGAGATATTAGCTTACCAAGTAGTTTTATTTCATTGCCACCAAGTCCAATGCCAGTAATGTTTAAATTGGATATTATGTCTGCAATGAAATTATCATTGATAGGTCCAATATTCCATTTATGTTCGTTGACTTATTTGACTCTTTAGGAACTTTAATGAGTTGTTCGAAAGAAATGGGACTTGTAAACGAAAGGGAGAAATCAAAAATTTAGGTAGAATGTTGTATACAGATGCTGCTTCAACAATAGTGGAGCAACTATGGGAACATCTACTGTAACTGCTTATGTTGAATCAGCAGCAGGAATTATGGTAGAGCTAGAACTGGTCTTGCAGCTACAATAACTGCTTTAGGTTTCTTGTTATCTTTATTCTTTACACCACTTATTAGTATAGTACTGTATGCAACAGCACCAGCACTTATAATAGTTGGAATATTTATGTTCAGACAAGTGGCAGCTTTAGAATTTTCTAATTTTAAAAATTTTATTCCCAGCATTCATAACAATTTTTACAATGCCTTTGACTTACAGTATAAGTACAGGATTGGCACTAGGATTTTTATCTTATATATTTATCCATATTTTTAACTGGAGATTTCAAAAAGCTAAATATTACACTAGGTTTTTATTGGAGCAATTTGTATGCTTCACTTACTTGTTTAAATGATAAAGATAGTTTTGATGAAAAATATTTTTTTAAATAGTAATTTTTCTTGACAACAAAGAATAATTATAGTAGAATGGCGACAGATGGGGTATAGAGTTCTCTATTAGAGTAGTTTACAATTATAAACTTTATTATAAATATATGGAGGGGTTTTAAATGACAAAAAGAATTTGTTAACGCATTTGCTGAAAAAGGAGGATTAAAATAAAAAGACTCTGAAAAATTAGTAAACGCATTCTTAGAAACTGTTGAAGATGCTTTAGTAAAAGGAGAAGGAGTTAGATTTATCGGATTTGGTACTTGGGAAGTTAAAGAAAGAAGTGCTAGAGAAGTTATGAATCCTCAAACTAAGAAAAATCAAAAATAGAAGCTAAAAAGTTGTAAAAATTCAAAGTTGGAAAAACCTTTAGCTGATAAAGTTGGAGCAGTAAAAGTTGCTAAAAAGCATCTAAGAAAAATAATAAAAACAAATAATAGTACTAAATTGACGGCGTCGGTTTTTCCGACGTCGTCATTTTTATAAGTCTTATTTATTAAAATATTAAATTATTAAATTCATAGCGTCGGTTTTTCCGACGTCATCATTTTTATAAGTTTTTATTTACTAAATAAAGTATTTGTGATATCATTAGCGTGGTAATCTGTATATATTAAAAAATTTTTAGAGAGGAGAAAAGTATGTCTTATAGTTCAAATGTGAAGCAAGAAATTACATTCCTCTCACTAATTTAGAATCCTTAGCTGAGCTGGCTGCAATATTTGAAAAATAAAGCTGAATTTTTAGAGGATAGAGTAGATATAAAAATGGAAAATTCTATTCTTGCAAAAAAGGCTTTTATTCTTTGATAAAAGCAACAAGTTCTCTAAAATTTGGAATAAAATATTCTATATCTAAGAGATTCACAGAGCATACGATTTATACTGATTAGCCTTTATAAACAAAAAGGGTATAAAAGATTATTTGGATAGTTTTAAATTTTCATATCTTGATATTATTCAGAATGATGAAATCTTTAAAGGCTATATAAGAGGTTTCTTTTTGAGCTGTGGCTATATAAAAGATCCTAAGAAGGAATATTCCTTAGATTTTTGTGGATAATGAGGAACTTGAGATAAAATTTATAATATTTTATTTTGCAAAAAGAAAAATATCTAAGACAAATAAAAAGAATAAGGTACTTGTATATTTAAGAAATTCAGAAGATATAATGGATATTTTGGTTTTAATGGATGGACTTCAACACTTTTTGAGTATGAAGAAACAACAATTATTAAAAACTTAAAGAATAAAAACAATTAGGGAAATGAATTGGGAAGTGGCCAATGAAACAAAAAAACTTTAAAATACTGGAAATCATCAAATAAAAATGATAAAGTATATCGGAGAAAAATTGGATTGAATAATTTAAGTCCAGTTTTAGAGGAAGCAGCATTTTTACGTTTGAACAATCCAGAAAGCTCTCTTCAAGAGTTGGCGGATATGATAGAAATATCGAAATCTGGAATAAGAAATCGTTTTAGACGTATAGAAGAAATATATAATTCTCTTCAAGAGGAAGAGTAGAAATAGGAGCAATAAAGTAATGATAGTAGTAGAAGATATATTGACATCAAAAATTGATTTTGAAGATACTTATGTGGCTATCGGAAATTTTGATGGAGTACATTTTGGACATAAGAAACTTATCAGAGAAGCTGTTATAGCTGCTCATGAAGCAAAAACAAGCAGTAGTTTTTTACTTTTTGCAAATCATCCTATGGAAGTTTTATTTCAGAAAAAAGTTTGATTATATAAATACTAACGAGGAAAAATTATATTTACTTGAAGTCCCTTTGGGGTCGATGTTGTGATAATGCAGAAATTTGACAAGAATTTCTTGAGTACAGTCCTTTTAGAATTTATTAGAATTTTAAAAATAAGCTAAAAGTTAAGGAAATTTTTATAGGATTTAATTTTTCTTTTGGAAAGGGTGGTGTAGGAAAGGCTGAAGATTTAGAGTATCTTGCAGAAATTCATGGAATAAAAGTTACTGAGATGCCTCCTATAACGATAGAGGAAGAGCTTGTAAGTTCGTCTCACTATAAGAAAAGAAGATTTTTAAACCTGATTTCAATGGAGCTGTTAAATTTTTAGATCATCCTATAGTGGTTGTTGAAGTCATACATGGAAAAAATAGCAAGACAGTTAGGCTTTCCAACAGCAAATATAGAAATGGGAAATAGATTGTATCCTCCTTGTGGAATTTATGGGGCATATTTACAAATAGGCGATAAAAATTCTAAGGTTCTTTATGGAGTTGTAAATATTGGCTATAATCCAACTTTAAAACAAGAATTGAGTCTGGAAGTTCATATTTTTAGATTTTAATGAAGAGATTTATGGTAAGAAAATTATATATACAAATAGTTGAATTTATGAGAAAGAGAAGAAGTTTAATTCTGTTGACGAGTTAAAAAGCTACAATTAAGGCTGATGTCGATAGATGGAAATTATTTAAAGAGAGATGGAGAATGGAAGAGATAGTTCTAAAGATAAATAATTTTGAAAGGTCCTTTTCGATCTTCTTTTGAGTTTAATTGAAAAATAAGATGAAGATTTCTGATATAAATATTTCTCAGCTGATAGATGAATATTTGAAGTTCTAAGAATTTCTAAAAGAGAAAAATGCTGAAATAAAATCGATTTTATAATCATTGCTTCGGAGCTTATAGAAATTAAAACCTTAAATATTTTTAAATATGGATAAGGACAAAGAAAAAGAAACAAATTTGAAAAGAAGATTGCAGGAGCATCAATTATTTAAAGAAGTTATTCCTAAGGTTGCACTACTTGAGATGAATTTAATATTTCGTATTCACGTGGGGAAAAGCAAGAGAACTATTAAAAAGATTGCTAGAGATTATAATTTAGATGACTTGTCAACGGACGATATTCTTGAGGTATATAAGAAATATTTCGATGTTGAGGATATTGACTATGTCATTGAGCTCAATCTAGCCAAACAATATGATATAAAAGAAGTTATGGACGATATATTAATTAAAGTTTATTCTAAGAAAATGATTGATAGATGAATTATTTTTGAAGCTGAAAAATAAATTGCATTTAATTTATATTTTTAGGAATTTTTAGAATTATATAAAGATTCTAAGATTTATATAAATGATGGAGAGATCACAAATGTTATCAATTAACACGATGATAATAACGATGATAAGTAGGGTATTAGGTCTTTTAGGGGGACCTTAGTAGCCTATTTTTGGCTCATCAGTTTTGACGGATGCTTATTATAGTGCTTTTTAAAATTAGTAATTTTTAGGCAACTTCAGGAGAGGGAGCTTTAGGAAATACTTTTATACCTCTCTATCATAAAAAGAAAAAGAAGAAGGAGAAGAAAGAAGTAAGGAATATATATTTTCAGTTTTAAATATAACTTTTATATTTAGCTTTATTGTAAGTATTCTTATGATAATTTTTCTAGCTACATCATAGATTTTATAGTTGTTGGTTTCAGTGAAGATTTAAAAATTAGTGGTTCTGAGACTTTTAAAAATAATGTCATTTTATTTTTTTGTTTATATCTCTATCTGGAATGATGGGCTCAATTTTTAAATAACTTTGGATCAGTTTTGCAATACTGCATCGACCTCAATATTTTTTTAATTTATCAATCATTGGTTCGGCAAATGTATTTGACGAAATATTTCAGTATAGATGCTCTAGCTTATGGGGTTTTAATTGGAGGGATTTTACAATTTTTAGTAGTATTTTTCCTTTTATAAAATTGATGAGGGCCTATTCTTTGAAAAATTGATTGGAAAGATGTTTATCTAAAAATGTTGGGAATAAAAATTAATTCCAATGTTGATTGGAGTCTTTGCCAGACAAATAAATACAATAGTGGATCAATTTTTGCTTCATTTTCTAGTGGCAGGTCTCTATCACAGCCTTGGAAAATGCAAGTAGAGTTTATCTTTTACCAGTGGGTGTCTTTGGGGTAACGATTTCAAATGTTTTATTTCCAAGTATTTCGAGCAGCTGCTAATGGAGATAAAGAGGAAAACAAATAGAAGATTGGTAGCAGCAATTAATTTCTTAAATTTTTGACAATCCCTAGCTTATTTGTTCTTACATCGAAAGATGTAATACGACTTATATTTTCTTACGGTAAATTTAATGAGGAAGCAGGAAAATAACATCTGAGTCCTTATTATATTATTCAATAGGGCTTATATTTTTATGTTGGAGTTCAACTGGTGAGCAAGGCATATTATGCTATGGGAGATAATAAGAGACCAGCAAAATTTTCTATTGCAGCTTTCATAGTGACAAATATTATATTGAATTATTTATTGATTAAAAATTTTCAACATAAAGGCTTGGCCATTGCAACTTCAATAGCATCAGGAGTAAATTTTTTCTGTTATTATTTATTTATGTAAAATTATACGTTAAGTTGGATTTAAAAATATTTTACTAACGACAATAAAAATTTTTATTTCGTCAGGGCTGGCAACGTTTTTCGGCGTGGTATATTGAAAAATATAATTTTTGAAGTTAGTAGTTTTCTCATTAGTATTTTTAATACAATGGATATATCCAATATATAAATATAGAGAGAAAGTTTTTATAAAAAGTAATTAGTTATATTTTATTATTTATGTTATAATTATTCATAAACAAAAATTAGGGAGGATATTAATGGCTATAAGTGATTTCTATTTAAAGAAAAAGAAGATAAATATCTAAAAAGAATAGAAGAGTTAGAAAAACAGTAGACGATATGAAAAAAAGGTTTTAAGAGCCAAGGATGAACAAATTTCTTATTTGGGTGATAAAATCGAAGAGACTAAGGAAGAGTTGGAAAAAGAAAAATAAATTTAGCCCTAAAACAATTAGAATTGATTGAGAGAAATTTTGAAAAAGAGTTCGGAAGATGCCAGAAAAGTATAAGGCTGTTTTTGTCAGCATATAAATTAGATCCAGAAAGAACTCAAAATACTTATAGAATTGAATTAAAAATTCTATTCAGAAAAAGAGATTTGAAGAAATAGTGAATTTTTAGTAGAAGCTGAAGTTCTTTTTGTGGATGAATTAGATGAGGAAAGATTGAACCTATTACCTCAAGATATTAAGAATTTAGAAGAAACAAAAAAGAGATTTTTAGATTTTAAAGCTGGCAAATATAGTTGGGATAGTTTTGACAATGCTACGTAGGGGGAAAAAACTTTCAAAAATTTATTCAAAAATCTAAAAAATACTGACAGTTTTCTCTGAAATGTATTTGGAATTTATGGACGATATACAAAAATTTTGATTTTTGCAATTTTAGAAAAACTATGCTTTTAAAAGCAGCTCAAATAGAAGATTTTAAAAAATAAAAGAGATGAATATTATAGAGTATATGGGTAAGTGAATAATAAGAAAAATATTTTTACTTGGAGTTACTGGAGGAATAGCTGCTTTTAAGTCGGCTGGAATTGTTTCTTTTAAGAAAAAGGTTATGATGTTAAAGGTCGTTATGACAAAGAATGCAACAAATATAATAGGACCCTCTGACTCTTGAAACACTATCAAGAAATAAAATTTATGTGGATATGTGGGATACAAATCCGCACTATGAAGTGGAACATATTGCTCTTGTTGATTGGGCTGATGTAGTTCTTATTGCTCCAGCCACTTATAATATAATTGGCAAGGTGGCCAATGGTATTGCTGACGATATGCTTAGCACTATTTTATCTGCTGTAGCTGGAAGAGTACCTGTGTTTTTTGCACTGGCTATGAATGTAAATATGTATGAAAAATCCAATTTTGAAAGAAAATATAAAGAAATTGAAGTCTTACGGATATAGATTTATTGATGCAGATGAAGGTTTACTTGCTTTGTAATTATGTTGCAAAAGGGAAGAATGAAAGAAGAAAAGAAATAGTTGCAGAGATAGAAAGATATAATATTTTTCAAAGATTGAAAAATTGTGATAAAGCATTAAAAAGGAAAAAAAGATTTTTGATAACAAGTGGACGTACGAAAAGAAAAATATAGATCCTGTTAGGTATTTATCAAATAATTCGAGTGGAAAGATGGGACTATGCTCTGGGCTCAAGCAGGAGTTGATCTAGGGGCAGAAGTTACTTTGATAAGTGGGCCAACAAATCTTGAAGTTCCTAATGGTTTAAAAAGATTTTTGTAACTATTGAATCGGCTCTTGATATGTATAAAGCAGTGGATAGCTATTTTCGAAGATACAGATATATTTATAGCTTTGTGCTGCAGTTGCTGACTATAGACCGAAAGAATATCAAAATAAAAAGATTAAGAAATCGGATGATAATTTAATTATTGAGCTTGTTAGAAACCCTGATATTTTATTTGAGATGGGTAAAAAGATCAGTTTTTAGTTGGTTTTGCTGTTGAGACTAATGATATAAAAAGAAAATGCCTTGAAAAATTGGAGAAAAATCTTGATATAATAGTTGCTAATAATGCAAATGTTATGGGGAAAAATCAGAATACTGTTGAGCTAATAAAAAGGATAAAATCATCAATTGAGTTTAATCAGAAAAATAAAATGGAGTTGGCTTATGATATTTTAAATGAGGTCATCTCTGAGTTAAAAAGGTAGGAAATGAGAAATTTTAATAGAATTTTAGAAATTTTTACATTATTTTTTAAGATAGGTGCATTCACTATTGGAGGGGCTACGCTATGCTCTCTCTGATAGAAGATGAAATTGTAAATAAAAAGAGTGGTTGGATCACGAGGAATTTTTAGATGGTATGGCTATTGCTCAATCAACACCCGGAGTGCTTGCTGTGAATATTTCAGTTATTACTGGATATAAAATTGCAGGTTTTATGGGAATGTTTGCAGGGATGTTTGGAGCGGTTTTACCTTCTTTTTATAGTCTTATTTTTAAGTCAAATTCTTTTTGACCTATGGTCATACCCCAGTAGTTGAAGCAATTTTCAATGGAATAAAGCCAGCAGTAACTGCTCTTATAATAATTTCTGTTTATAGAATTGGAAAATCAGCAAAAAAATAAATTTGAAAAAAATTTTTGGTTACCAATTTTGGTGGCAGTGTTGATTAGATTTTTAAAAATATCTCCTGTTTTAATTATTATTTTGACGATGATAGTTGGGAATATTTATTTTAAAAATGAAAGATAAAAAATGCAAAAAGAAGTTGATAACAGATGATATATTTTAAATTATTTTACGTATTTTTAAGGTTGGACTTTTTAGCTTTTGGAGGAGGCTATGCAATTCTTCCATTGATGCAAACACGAGGTTGTAGATATTTACAAGTGGATAAGTTTCCAAGAATTTATGGAAATCGTTGCTGTTTCTCAGATAACACCGACCTATCTCAATAAATTTGGCAACACTTAGGTTTATAGAGTAGCTCAAGCTTTTAGGTTCGACGATTGCAACAGCCAGTGTTATCTTGCCGTCACTTATTATTATAACTATGATAGTGATATTTCTGAAAAATTTAGTAAGTTACCAGTTGTGCAAAAGAATTTTTAAAATCTTTAAAGGGTAACTATAGTTGGACTGATTTTTGGCAGCTGCTTTGGCTTTTGTTTGTTGAGAAAATTTTATAGACTATAAAATCGTATATTATTTTTACTATGGTTTTAATTGGTGGATTATTTTTAAGATAGGTAGTATAGCTCTTATAATTTTTTTCAGGAGTGGCAGGGTTTTATTTTTATTATTTGATAACGTAGAGTTTTGCTTGCACACTAATTAATAATTAATTTTATAGAAACATAGAAATGATGACGTCGGAAAAACCGACGTCATCATTTTCTTATAACATATTTGCTAATATTCCTAAAAATGCAAAAGCAAAAGTATAAATCAAGTCTTGAGCTAACTCAAATTTTTAAGCTAGACTTAAAATGCTTCTTATCAAAAAGATTTAAAAATTATTGCAATAACACAAATGGAAACGTAGGCATAGTTAAATGCAATGATGTCACTTTTATCAAAGTTCCAACAGGTGTTCCTGTGGCCACCATAATATTTTTGAAAAAATTTCCACCTATAACAACTGCATAAACAAAAAGTAAAACCAAATAAAATGAACAAAAATCTGTACTCTACATAGTAAAATCATAGCTCCTGTGGAAAATAACCACAATCCATCTGGCAGAGAATAAATGACCCATATGTTGGAAACAATTTTTCTGTATAAGATTGCTGCATCACGAGCCAAAAAGAACATAGCCATTAATATTTAAAAATTTTATTAAATTGAAGTAAAAAGGTTTCTGCTTCTATACAGGAGATAAATCATTATTCCTATAAACAGAGGCATAAAAACAAATAAAAATTTAATTCTTTTTCATAAAAACTCCATAAAATTAAAAACGACCTAAAGAATTTCATCTATCAAAAGCTAGAGCCATAATAGCTTCAATCACAGGTAAAACTCTTGGAACTATAGAGGCATCATATCGACCATTAATCTTCAAAATATCTTCTTTTCATTTCCTTGATATTTACAGTTTTTGCTCCAATCCGATTGAAGCAGTAGGCTTTATAACCACTGAAAATACAAGAGGCATACCAGTTGTAAGCCCACCTAAAAGCCCTCCGTTGTTGTTACTAAGAGTTTGAATTTTATTATCAACTAAGCAGTAAGAATCATTTGCAACTGAACCTAGAACATCAGAAAAACCAAAACCCTAGTCCAAAGAAATTCCTTTTACTGCTGGCACCGAAAAAGCAAGATGAGCAATTTTACTTTCTAAGCTATCAAAAATGGAGAACCTAAGCCAACTGGAAGATTAAAACAAGCATCTTCATTTCGCACCCACTGAATTTTTCGGAAGCTATTTTTCAAGTAAATTTTTAGCTTCAGCTTCCAATTCTTTTTAAATAAAGGGCAAGGAATAATTTTTTTAAATTTTCAAAATTTTTAGTTTCTTTTTGAGAGTTAATAGCATCAAAATCTAAAAACTCTTGTCTTTTATATTTAAAAATCTTTTTTTATATGAGAGAAAATTTTTATATTTTTTCTTCTAAAACCTGTAAAAGCAACAGCCCCAGCAAAACAAAGTGGCAGAGTTATACGTCCTGAAAAAATGTCCACCACCACATGCATCATTAAAAGTTTTTAAACTTTTATAGAAGCAGGATAATCTGCATGACTAGGTCTTTAAAAAAGTTTTTAATGTTTCATAATCCTTTTGCAATCGTATTTTTCATTTTTGAAGATTACACAAAGTGGAGAACCAGTCGTATATCCATCGTGATAGCCACTTAAAATTTTTATATTTATCTTTTTCTTTCCTTGGAGTAGTGAAACTTGACTTTCCTGATTTTTCGTCTTTCTATAAAAATTATCAATCTTTTCAAAATCCAAAGAAGTTCCAGCAGGTGAGCCGTCACTAGTAATCCGATAGCTTCTCCGTGAGATTCTCCAAAAATTGAGAGCCTAATTTTATTTCCCCAAGTGTTCATAAATTTTTCCTCCTAAGTTTGTAAAAACTTCCCAGAAATTAGGATAAGATTTTTCACACAGTCCAAATTATCTAAAAGAATTTCTCCATCAAACAAGTCGAAGCAATAGCAAGCAACATAGCAATTCTACTGATCTGCATGAGAAGATACTGCAACGGGTTCGGATAAATTAATCATATCGTCTCCATATAAAGTATTGATAACAGAATTTTCTCCGTACTTCGAATTAATCAAAATACTGTCTTTTTCTTTTATATCGAAGCCCATTTTTAGCTCACAAACTGTTGCACTAAGTCTGTCACTTTCTTTTTATTCTAAGTCTCGAAAGATTAACAATTTCTGTTTCGACATTTTTCATTGCTGCCTTTTAACGATAAAATTGGTATTATATCTGGAGTCTCAGAGCCATCAATAATCAGCTTCTACCGTACTGAGCATTATCTATACAGATTTATAAAATCAATAATTTTTATCTCCTTGAGTGAATTTTTCATTCAGACCTTGAATATCGATTTTTGAGCCCTAGCATTTGCAACTAAGAAGAAAGCTGCTTGAGAAAAATCTGCTTCAACAGTGAGATCAGCACTCTTAAAAGGTTGATTTCTTCAATTATAAATTCCGAATAGTTCTTATTTTTGATTTCAATTCCAAATTTTTTAAAACAGTCCAATGTCATATCAATATAAGAGGAAGATTCGAGCTTCCTCTTAGCAAAATTTTCGATGAACTTTGGAGTAAAGGTAAAGAAAAAGTAAGCCTGTTATAAATTGAGAGCTTATATTTCCATCAATTTCATAAGTCCCAGCTTTTAATTCTCCGTCTAAAAATAATTGATTTTTCATTTTCATAAAAATATTTTATTCCATATTTATCAAAAATTTTCGAAATAAGGTTCGAGAGGACGAGTAAATAATTTCCCTTCACCTTTAAAAGATATTATATTTTTATCAAAAGCAAGAGGTAATAAAAATCTAAGTGTTGAGCCTGATTCTTTACAATCAATTATAGAATTATTATTTAAAAATTTTCATTAAAAGTATTAGTTCCATCGATTTCGAGATAGTTAGAATTTATATCCTCCTTAAATTCTATACTAGCTCCAAACTTTTTCATTCCTTCGATTGTTGCAACTATGTCATCCGAAAAATTTATATTTCTAATTTTAGAAACACCCTTTGCCAAACTAGCTGAAATTATATATCTGATGCAGCATGCTCTTTGAAGGAGGAGGTAGAACAGCTCCTTCTAATTTTTCCCTTTTATAATTTTATTAAACATAGTAACTCCTATTTTTAATAGAAAATTTTTCTTTAAGTATATCCTTTACCAAAAAGCACAAATCTTTTCTTGTTTATTCATAAAAAGAGGTACAATAATTTGTTTTTCTGTCCTGTGTTATCATATCAATAACTGCTGCAATATTTTTTTACCCACTTTCATTTCTTTCAATACAGCTGAATTTACATTGGAAAAAATTTAAATCCAATTTACCGAATTTCAAAGTTTTTTTCCAAGGTATTGATTTTTAATAGAATAAGAAAAATATTTTTTTATTTGTCTTGCTCCTATTCCTAGAAAAATAATTCCTATCAATAGTAAATACTATTTATGAAAAATAAGTGTACAGATAAGCTTCGTATAAACCTATTACACAAAGTGGAGTAGCAATTCCCAAACCTATCAATTTTTTGTTTTCCTAAAGAAAATTTTTCAATCTCTTTGAGTAGCTCCAATTTTATTTTCTTCTATACTAAGTCTTCGTAAAATAACATAATAAACTCCTTTCTTTTTAGTAATTATTATATTATTTAAAAAAATATTAGTGTCAATCTAAGTTGTGAATAAAAATTCTATGACGTCGGTTTTTCCGACGCCTTGATTTTTATTGACACAAACTTTATAAACATTTACAATAAGAAATAATATTTTTCAGAAAGGAAGAAAATGGAAAAATAAATATTTTCACTGAATATAAAATAAAAATATTCATATAAAAATAGAATTGTTTTACCACCCATGGTTGAGATTTTTCTTTAATAGCTAAAGATGGTTACGTAAATGATAGGCTTATCGAATGGTATGGAATGGTTGCAAGAAGTGGAGTAGGACTAATTATTGTTGAGGCATCCGCTGTTGAAAAAGTGGAAAGCTAAGAGAAAATCAGATTGGTATATGGAATGATAGTTTTATTCTATGGGCTTAGCTTGGTTTGCAAAAAGAAATTCATAAATATGGTGTGCCTTGTATGATACAAATTCATCTATGCTGGATTTAAAGATAAAATAAGTGAAGTCCCAGAGGAAGAGTTGGATAGAATTTTGAAATTGTTTGAAGAGGCGTTTGTTTCGAGCTAAAAATGTGGTTTCGATGGAATAGAAATTCACGGAGCTCATACTTACCTAATTTCTCAACTTAATTCGAGAATATGGAATACAAGAAAAGATAAGTATGGAGAGAGACTTTATTTTTCAAAAATTGATTGAAAATACAAGATATTTATTCGATGATAACTTTATTTTAGGCTATAGAATGGGTGGGAATGAACCTGATTTAGAAGATGGCATAGAGAATGCAAAAAAATTAGAGAGCTTTGGCTTGGACATCTTGACATGTTTCTAGTGGAGTGCCTAATCCAGAGTATAAACAACAGGTAAAAATTAAAAATATTCCTGAAGATTTTTCCTCTTGATTGATAGTCTATATAGGAACAGAAATCAAAAAAGCATGTGAAAATTCCTGTGATAGCAGTGAGTAAAATTAAAAGAGAAAGTCAAGCTAGCTGGCTTATTGAAAACGGCTTAGTGGATTTTGCTGCCGTGGAAAAAGCTCATGATTTCTCAAGATAAGTGGATGGAAAAAGCAAGAAAAAGATTTTAACATTAGGACAAGTATGAATAAAAAGGATTAAAAATAATGAGATTAGATAAATTTTTTTAGTTGAGTGTGGGCTTGGAAGCAGAAAAGAAGTGAAAGATTTGATTTTCGTCAAAGAAAAGTTTTTGTAAATGGAGATCCAAATGTTTCAGCAAAAGATAACATAGATGAAAATATTGATACTATAGAATTTGAAGGAGATAAGCTAGAGTATAAAGAATTCAGATATTATATTCTGAATAAAAAGCAGGATATGTTACTGCTGTTGAAGATTCAAGAGATGCAACAGTTATGGACTTGTTGCCAGAATGGGTGATAAGAAAAGATTTAGCTCCAGTTGGACGTCTTGATAAAGATACGGAGGGCTTATTGCTTTTTACGAATGACGGGAAAATTAAATCATAAATTGTTAGCACCTAAGAGCCACGTCGATAAGACTTATTATGTTGAGATTGAAAAATATTTCGGATGAAGATATTTTGAAATTGGAACAGGGCCTTTGATATTGGTGGCTGTGTTACACAGCCAGCTAAGGTCGAAAAATAGAAGATATTAATTTGACTATTAGTGAGGGAAAATTTCATCAAGTCAAAAATGTTAGAGGCTGTCGACATAAAGTTTTTATTCTTAAAAAGAATCAGCTTTGGAAAATTGAAATTGAAGGATTTAGCTCTGGGGAGAAGTTAGGAAATTGAATTAAAAAGATATTATATAAAAGGAGAAAAATGAAAAATAATTTTCAATGGCAATGTTAAAGTATTTTAGGGACAGCTTGTACTGTTGGAATAGGTACATGGGATAGGAATTGGTAGTGGATTTTTCTATAGGTGGAGGAGGAGCCAAAGTATAGGGAGGAAAAAGAAAAAGAAGGAAGCTGCTAAGGTTGTTGAGAAAAAGATGCTAAAGTACAAGAAAGTGAAAGTAGTAAGTAAAAATTAAAATGGAAATAAAAATATAGATATATTTTGTGAGGTCATTGATAATTACGGGATGTTGGAGTAGCTTATAGGCTAGCTAGAGAACTCTATAAAAATGGAATAAGAAAATTAGATTTGTTGTCAATCAGCTGGAAGAGATTAATTTGATAAGAAAAGATAAGGACGACATAGAAATTATTCTCTTTGAAGATGTTGATAAAATTTTAGAGCCAGCTGATTTAATAATCGAAACCTTTGGCTGTAATATTCTGAAAAGCTATATGGACAAGGCCTTAGAAAATTCAAAGCTGATAATTAATCTTGAATATTTTTCTGCTGAAGACTGGGTTGATGATTTTTCATCTACAGGAATCTTTTTAGGTGGGAATTTGAAAAAAATATTTCTTTATACCCGGCTTATCTAAAAAGTGGGGGAATAATACTAGATGAGGATTTTTGCTGAGATTGTAAATCAAAACAGAGAAAATATTTGGAAAAATTTAATATAGAAAAATAAATACGACCTTATAGGCTCTGTCTTATGAAAAAGATTTTACGAATTTGATTAAAAAGCCTTGAAAAATTAAATAAAAATACTTTTTATTAATTTTAAGTGAAAAACTCAAAAAATTTTATAAAATACTTTGATAATAATAATTATTATGGTAAAATAGACTTCGTAAAATTACCATTTTTACCTACGACAAATATGAAGAGCTTCTCTCTGTGTGATTTTAATTTAGTTAGAGGAGAGGATAGTTTCGTGAGAGCCTTGCTTTTAGGGAAAGCCATTTCTATGGCATATTTACCCTACAAAGCGAAGGGACTCATTTGATAAAAGCTTGAAAGCTTTTTGAATAAATATTGTCCAAATGATAAAGAGTTGAAAAATCTTTTTATCGACTACAATAAGGAACAAGATGATTTTTCATATTTCTTTTGAGAACTTTGATGCCATTCAAAAACATAATCAAGCCTATGCCGATTATTTAATAAAAATTGTAATTTGATAAATAAATTAATAGTTTTATAGAAAATATAGGAGGATAATGAAAAATTGCACAAGAATTAAGAGCAGGAAGTACAATCAAAATCGGAAACGATCCATTTGTTGTACTAAAAGCTGAATACAACAAGTCAGGGAGAAATGCTGCTGTTGTAAAAATTTAAAATGAAAAATTTAATATCAGGAAATATCTCAGATGCTGTTTATAAAGCAGATGACAAAATGGACGATATTAAATTAGATAAGGGAGTAAAAAACTATCTACTCATACCAAAATGGAGATTCTATATGTTCTCTAACCCAGAAACTTGGGAAGAAATCGAATTAAAAAGGAGAAGATTTAGGAGACGCTTTAAACTATCTTGAAGAAGAAATGCCGCTAGATGTTGTTTTATTACGAATCAACAGCTGTTGCAGTTGAATTACCTACTTTCGTTGAGAGAAGTAACTTACACTGAGCCAGGATTAAGAGGAGATACTTCAGGAAAAGTTATGAGCCTGCAAGAATTAATACTGGATATGAAATTCAAGTTCCTCATTCGTTGAACAAGGTGAATGGATCAAAATCGACAAGAACTAACGAATATGTTGAAAGAGTGATAAGTAATGAAGGCGTCGGAAAAACTGACGCCTTGAATTTTATATTCTCATCTTGATTTCAATCTTGGCCTTTGTTGACAAGTTAAATCAAAAATTAACTTTTTCTAAATTTTGTTAGAAAAATTATTTTCGACTTTTTCAAGTGCTTCAAATATCACAGAACAACTAGTTTGCCCTCACCACACAAGATTTATCTTTAATGATAATCTCATCTTCAATAGTTTCAACATGCATCCCTTAAAGTAATTTCTTTTCGGATCTTTATTTAATTTATATCCTCCGTTAGCTCCTTATATATTTTTAAAAGCCCTTTCTTTTTCCATCAAGACTCTGATACTAAATAAATGAGGGATATTTTTCATTTTCTGCTATTTCAGTTGATGTTACTATTCTTCCTTTTTCTTGCAAATGAAAGCTAATTTAAAAATTCTAAATACGTACTCAATCTCATTTTAATCTCATCTCCTTTATTCAAATACTTCGATTGCATTATTTTACTTTTTGTCCTAAAAGATACTTTTATGGTCTACTATTGCAACTTCCAGTTCATCTAAGTCAGGCTCTCTTGTTGTTATCTTTTGTAGAGCCAAACCCGGAAGTGAAATTAATTTTATAAATGGATTGTTTAAATGACAGCTACTATATTTTTGCAGCTCATATGCTAAAGCTTGCTATCACTGGCATCAACACAACTCTCAAAACAACCTTTAATAAAAATTTACCAACTATTGTTGTCGGAACAGGCAAAAGCAAAGTCTATTACAGAAAATACAATTATAGCAATAAACATAACTATAAATAAAAAGCTTGTTCCACATCTAGGGGTGAAGAGTCGTAAATGCATTTTCTGGAGTTAGATCCATCATCATTTCATAGGCATAGATGGATTTATGTTCTGCCCGTGATACTCAAAACCCTTCCAACTCTCTTGAAAAAGAAATTTGCCCTATATATCCAATAAAAGCCACAAGCCTTATAAGAGCCTCGACTAGGTTTGCATACATTCTGTCATGAGGGAAGAAAAACTTCCAACAATTGAAGGTAGGACTATAAAAACTCTCCTATACCTAAGGCCAATGAAAAATCGTAGTGAATACTGCTTCCTTATCACTTAATTTTTCCTCTTCTTCTCCAGCTTGATTTGCAGAGAAAGTTAATTCTTTGACTCAATCAGCAAGAGATTCAAACAACATTAACACTCCTCTTATAAAAAGGTTTGCCTTTTGCAAAATCACTATTTTTCCAATCAATTTTGTGTATACTATCTGTCCTGACGGTCTCCTTACAGCTGTTGCAAAGAAATTCACTACCTCTCATCATAACACCTTCAATAACAGCTTGACCACCAATAGATGCTTTATTATTTGCCATAATCACTCCTTAATAATTTGCTCAATATAACGAAAGTTATATCATCTGTCTGCTCATAATTGTTCCTAAACTTTTCAATAGCTTCTAATATTTTTACTTTTATCTCTTCAACAGGGAAGATCCCTATTTTGAGGTATAGCCTCAGTCAATCTCTCTATACCAAATAGTTCTCTCTTGACATTTTCAGATTCTATAATACCGTCCGTATAAAATACTATGATGTCTCCAGACTCTAAATAAAAACTATTTTCACGATAATTATAATTTTCTATAAATCCTATTGCCTTTAGTCCCACACAATTCGACAGTATCTGTCGATTTTCTATAGACAACTAAAGGATTATGCCCAGCACTCGAATATGTAAACTTATGAGACTCAATATTATATTTTTGCATTCAACATCGTAACGAACATATTTTTCTATGATATCTTTGAAAATTATTTTGTTAAATAAATTTAATTCTTCAGCTGGTCCATAATTTGAGATATGGTTAATTGTTTTTAACATGGCCCTCGATAAGGCCATCAAGAATGCTGAAGGCACTCCCTTACCACTCACATCTAGCTATCGTTATCGAAAATTCATTATCTTGCATTGAATAATCATAATAGTCTCCTCCAATCTCTTTGGCTGAGAAAGAAATTAGTTATATCTATTCCCTTAATTTTTCAATAGACTTCGGTAAATTTGTTTTTGTATTGATGAAGCCAATTCTAATTCTTGAGAAATTCTTTGTCTAAAAAGCTCAGCGTAGTTAAGAGCATTGTCAACAGCAATAGATGCTTGAATACCAAGGGCTGAAATCATTTCATTGTTGATTTCAACTCCTGATCTGAGCTTTGAACTAAAAATATAACTCCCAAATGTTTAGCTTTTACCCTCAATGGAGTAACTAAAATTTTTCATCATTTAAAAGCAGTAATCCTCCTCGAAACATCATAATATATTTTATTGAAATCTTCATTGGAAAATTTATCAAATAGATTTTCTGGGAAATATTGTGTGTCTGAGTAGTCGGTATGCCTTAATCTTTTATTCACAGATTAGAACCTTCCCACAAATAAATTGAAATTCTACTTGTCGTTGTCGGAACAAAAATAGGCATCGGCTAAAGTATTCACAATCTTATCTATATCAAATATAGACAAAGCAATTCTTGAAATATGATTTTAAATTTGATAAATTTTGGACTCTTTTTAAGTAAAGTATTTGTATATTCTAGTTGAGAAGATTTAGTAACCAGAGTTGTGTACGTCAGCATCCAATTCTTTTCTGTATTCTTTTACTTCGTCCAGGGAATTATTTAATTCATTTTCTTGTTTTATAATTCTTTCTAAGTCTCCTGAATATTCCGTTTTTAATATTTTCAGAAAGATCAGGTATGTCCTTTTGTTTTTAAACCAGCTATAATTTTTAAGTTCTTCATTGATATATTGATTAACCATATATACAAATATACGTAAAAAATATATAAACTAAAAATGCAATAATCATATAAAAACGTGACTATCATAATTCCTCCAAACTATTAAAACAAAATAATTACGTATATTATATAATTTTTATTTCAAAATTTCTAGTATTCTATTTAATCTTTTCTTTTAATTTCGATTGCAACTTTTTCGGGAACAATTTGCTTTAAATCTTCAATACTTGCTTTTTTAATTCCAGAGAATTGAGCCAAAGGTTGTCAGTAATTTTTCGTCTTACTTCTCCGATGCCATCAATTTTATCAAGCTCTGATGAAATAATTCTTTTTACTTCTAAGTTTTTCTGTGATAAGTAATTCCAAATCTGAGCCTCGTCTCTTACTCTTTGGAAAATTTTCAAGGCCTCCATATCCTTACTCAAACTATACAGGAACCGACTCCCCATATTTATAAATTTCCTCATCACGCTTCGCCAGACTCAAAAGCTCACTCAAATGGATCTTTCCCAATAAAAATTTCCCGGCTGAGTTATTTGTCCAAGCCCACCGTCTATTAAAATTACATCTGGAAACTCAATGTCAGGTAGTTTTTGAGTATCTTCTCTCAATAACTCTCTCATCATTGAAAAATCGTGAGTGTGTCCTTACATCTAATTTTTAAATTTTCTATATTCTTTTTAGCTAGCTCTCCCTCAATCGAAACCGACATTGAAAGCAACTGCATCTTTTTCCTTGAATATTTGAAATATCAAAACATTCAATTCTAATCGGATATCTTTTTAATTCCAAGATATCATCTTAAATCTTTAATACCTTTTTCAATCGTATCTTTTTGGAATAGAAAGTCTCCAAATCTCTTTCTAAATTTTTGATAGGCCATATCAAGTAAATCTTTTCTACGGCTCTTTATTTTTGGAAAATAAAAATTCTTTTTCTTTCGCATCTTCTCTCGATAAGGCATCTACCACAACAGCCAGTTCGTTCTCATATTCTGCATCAAGAACCAAGCTTTTAGGCAAGATATGTTTTTGAATAGTAAGACTATAGATATGGCTTCGTAAATATTATCCACAATTTTATTTTTAAATCTATCGAAGTCAGAACTCTTACCTAAAAATCTTTCCATCTCATATTTAAAACACAAATGAAAACCTTGTCACTCTCTTTTTAAATACAAAAATATCCTCATCAAGTTCTCTCTCATATTGAATTACTTGTGAGTTCTCAATATTTTTAGTTCTTTAATCTGTTCTCTATAAATTATAGATTTTTCAAAATCCATATTCTCTGCTGCTGCATTCATAAGTGCCGTTAAATCACTTATAATTTTATGAGTATTCCCTCTTAAAACTTGCTTCAAGTTTTCGATATCCTTTATATTCCTCTCCTATATCTTTATAAACACAGGGGAGCAGTACAGCTTTTCATATAATATTTCAAAGCAGGGGTCTTGCTGAGACTTTTTCATCTCCCTGTTACAATCTCTTATTTTGAATAATTTCATAAAAATATTTTTTTAAGTCTCAAAGCTCCATAAGGATAAGGGCCAAAAATATTCTCCATTTTTATATCGAGAGCCTTTGTCGTTCTAATAATTTTATGCTTGGAAATTCCTCCTTGCTAATTTTTATAAAAGGGTGGATCTTCTCGTCTTTAAAAAGTATGTTGTACTTTGGAGAATATTTTTATTAAATTATTTTTCAAAAGTAAGGCATCTGTCTCAGTGTTGAATTATTCGATATCCTCAACATTTCTAACAAGTTCATTAGTTTTTCATTCTCATAGACCCTATTGAAATATGAAAGACACCCGATTTTTAAATTTTTAGCCTTTCCGACATAGATGACCTTATTATCATTAAATATACTCCAGAAGATTCTGGAATATTAAGTTTACAATGTCCAAATTCGTTCTCCCTATGGTTTTGTATAAAGCATTTATATTTTTCTAAGGTCTTGCTTTCTTTCAAATCTTAGCCAATTTATTTACAAAAAGTTACAGATCTGTGTTGACCACCACTGCAACCGATTAGAGATGGTCAGATGTTTTCCCTTCTTTGATGTATTGTGGAATTAAAAATTCTAGAAGTGGTAACAATTTAGAATAAAATTCTCCACTCTCTTTTTGACTTAAAACATAGTCTTGAACTTCTTTATCAGAGCCACTTTTTATTTTTTTAGTTCAGGAATATAATATGGATTTGGAATAAACCTCACTCGAGACATCAAATCACTATCAAAGGGGTATACCGTACTTATATCCGAAAGATTGAATATGGATGTTCATATTAATGTCCAAGCAAAGATTATCTTTACTTTCTAAAAAGTTTTTATTCTTTTTCAAGTTCAATATTTTTAATATTTGTAGTATCGATAACTAGATCTGAAATTTCTCTTATGGGATAAATTATTCCAATTTCTTTTTCTATACTTTCAAGTAAAAGTTTTTCTTTCAAAGGATGAGCTCTACGACAAATTATATCTTCCTAAAATTATTGCTTCACTTGCCTCCAAAGAAGATAATATCAAGTTTGACATCAGATTTTATATATAATTTATCAATTCAATCTCTTGTATTTTTAAAAAGTTCTAATATCAATACCAACAGCTAATTTTTCTATTTCAGTTCTTGAGCAATGATTTTTCAAACCCCAGTGGAAGATTATCGATTGTGTAGTAATTTATATCTTCTAAAATATTTAAAGCAGTGGTCTTACTGCACCACTCAAAACCAGTTACTATAATTATATGCTTAGTATGCAATTTTATCACTTACCTTTACCTCTTCTTTTTAAATTGAATATGAAATTATTTATCTCTCAATTAGTACGTCTGGGTTTGTCCATCTAGGTTGAAGAAGTTTGTGTTTATACTTCTGAGACCTCGATATCTCAAGACGGCTTAAAATAAATAATTTAGTGAGCTACTTAGCAACATTCCTGCCACATTCATAATATCCCAAGTTGTTGCAAATGGAGGAGCGTACAAAAGTCCATATTTTACAAGTTCATAAGTTTTCATTTTTATTTTTGTATAGCCACAGCCAAAGCATCTATTCTCAAAGCAGCTCCTTTTTACCACGAGGCTTGAGGCTCCTAATAAAAACTTTCGTATCAGCCTCATAAATCAATTTTTAAATAAACACTTTCTTCTCCAGGATAGTATGCTGAATGGTCTTCCCCTTCAACAAAAACAGTCTTATAATTTATTTTATTCTCTATAGCTTCTGCTTCTGTTATTCCTGTTCTAGCTGCTTCAAAATTCTAAAACTTTTACGGCAGCCGACCCTAAAGTTCAATAAATTTTTCTCAGCACCTGCTAAATTTTTCTCAATAAGTCTTCCAATTTTATTTGCTGTCGTGGCAGAGCAATATAAACATTTTTATCAAGCACTGAGTGATAAACAGTTTGCACAGTCTCCAGCCGAATAAACATTCGGAATATTTGTTCTCCCATATCTGTCGATTACGATAGCTCCGTTCCCTATTTTTCTATGCCAGTGTCATTTAAAAAATTCTGTGTAGAGTCTAATTCCAGTAGCAACAATCACAAGATTTGCTGCATATTCTCTTTATCAGTTTTTAGTCCTATAACTTTATTTTTCAAAAGTTCTTACTTCAAGAGGTTTTTCATTTAAATATAAATTAATTTTTCGTGTTCGTTGATATGCTCTTCTAAAATTTGGTGATTTCTTTATCAAAACTTCTTCTAAAATTCCATCAGAATGTTGGATGATTTTTACATTCTTACCTAATTTCAAAGCTGCCTCTGCGATTTCAAGTCCAATATATCCAGCCCCTATAATCACGATATTTTTCATTTTCTTTTTCATCAATTCTACAACTAGACCATCATCAAAAGTTTTTAAGTGATAAACTCCTTCTAGCATCTAAATTTTTAATATCTTTCGGATTGACAGATCTTGCTCCAGTTGTTATAAGCAATTCATCGTAACTATCTTTCAAAAAGCTTTGTTTTCATTTAAATTTCTAACAAAAACTTTTTATTTTTAAAATCTACATTTTCAACCCTATGTTTTAATTTTTACATTGATACCTTCTTTTGAAATTCCTCATAAGTTCTGACAACCATAGATCCGCATTAGGATAAAAATTTCCAACATAATAAAGACAAAAGCCACAAGCTCCCCAAGAAATAGCATCTGTCATTTCATAAACTGTGATATCAAACTTTTATCATTCTTTTTGCTTTAGATGCAGCACTCATTCCTGCTGCCACTCCACCAATAATAATAATTTTTACTCATCTTTTTCCTTCTTTCTTTTGTATTCTCTAAAATTTGTTCCATCTATCATAGAAACCACATCCATTGTTCTGGATATATATTACATCTTCCATAATGTTTATTAATTGTTGTACGCCATCTTGAACGTCTTGCTTGAGGAATTATCCGTTCTCTTAAATTTTATCTCATCTCCAACATAAAACCGTTATAGTATTATCGTCGTTGAAATATTATAAACTAATATAAGAGGCATATCAAATTTTAATACCATTGATACAGCTCCACTAGGTGCTTTAGTTTCTTTTTCATTTACCATTGCTCCATATCTCTATGATCAGAAAATAAAGCGTAGATTTTCTTTTCTTTTAACTTTGAAATTAATTCTCTGCTGGTCTTTTTCAGATTTTTCAATTACTTCCATATTTAAAACTTTACTTCTCACTTCTTTTATATAATTATTGATATATGGATTTCTTTGAGCTTTAGCAACGGTTTATAATTTCATAATTTTTAGCACAAACAGTACTTGCTTCCCATATTCCCCCATATGCATCGTGGCAGCCATTACTCCCCTACCCTCTGCATATAAATCATCTATGATTTTTGATTAATTATTTTTATATTTTTCTTCACTGAAATATTTTTCAAACCAAAGGGAGCATAAAAATGCCTTGATCATAATTCGAAAAGATTTTTGCAATCTCTTCTAATTCACTTTCACTTTTTCAGGGAAGGCCATTCTTAAATTTATAAGAGCAGTCTCTCCGACTTTTTATTAATTTATATGTTAAATTTCCTAAAGAAATCTCCAGAATTTAAATCTAGATTTTTCAGGAAATAAAAGTAATATAAAAATAAAAATCTAGCTATCATATATTGTATATAGTACATCATCATCTCCTTAAAAGTTTTTATTTTAAAAATTATAGCACAGTCTATATTTTTGTGAACTCTCACTTTTAGTTAAAAATAGAATTATCTTTGGACAAAGATTTTAAAAATTTTCAAGATAAATATTGATTTCATATCTTGATATTTTTCCTTTATGTAAATGCTATAATATCACATTAAAGAATCTGGAGGTTATAATGAAAATTGGAATTATCGGAGCAATGAACGAAGAAATAATCGAGTTAAAAAGCTCTATGACAAATATAAAAGAAATTGAAATTAGTAATTTGAAATTTTACGAAGAAACTTTTATCTAAAGATGTAGTTTTAGTTGAAAGTGGAATTGGAAAAGAGTTAATGCCGCTATATCTACCACTCTTTTTAATTTCAAATTTCAAAGTTGATAAAAATAATTTTTACAGGGGTAGCTGGGGCAGTTGAGTCCAGAAATAAAAAGTTACAGATATAGTTATAGGAACAGATTTAATTGAGATCCGATATGGACGTTACAGCTGGAGGAAATTATAAGCTTGGAGATATACCTAGAATGAAGACTTCAAACTTCAAAGCTGACCCTATATCTATTTACTCTAGCAGAAAATGTTGCAACAAAATTATTCGGAGCTGAAAAATCCATAAGGGAAGAAATTATAAGTAGGGATGAGTTTGTTGCTTCATCAGAAAAAGTAGCAAGGCTCAGAGAATTTTTAATGCTGAGTGTGTCGAGATGGAGGGAGCAGCAGTAGTCACATGTGTGAAGTTTTAAATATTCCTTTCTTGATCTTGAGATCAATTTCAGATAAAGCAGATGATGAAGCTGGAATGTCATTTGAGTGAATTTGTAAAAATTGCAGCTAAAAATTCAGAAATCAATTGTTGAAGGAATTTTATCATTGATGTAAACGGAGGGAAAAATAGATATTGATAGTTTACTTGAAGAATTATATTCTTATTCTATGTTTAGCATAAGACTTGGTTTTAGATAATATAAAAGATATCTGTAAATATTTAGGAGAGCCACAAAATTCGTACAAAGTTATACATATAACAGGGACTAACGGAAAGGGTTCGACATCTACAACTGTTAGAAAGAGTTTTGATTAGAGGCTGGATATAAAGTTGGAAAATATACTTCACCTCATATTTTAGAATTTAATGGAGAATTTCTTTCAATGATAAATATATTTCAAATGAAGATGTTGCAAAAATATTATGAACGAGTTAAGAAGATTATTGAAGAACACAATATTCAAGCTACATTTTTGAAGTTACTACAGCTATGATGTTTGATTATTTTAGAGATATGAAGGCTGACTATGTAATTTTTGGAAGCTAGGTATGGGTGGAAGATACGATGCAACAAATATCTGTGACAATGTCGTATCCTGTTATAACAAACGTTGCTTTAGAACATACAGAATATTTAGGAGATACTATCTATAAAATTGCCCACGAAAAAGCAGGAATGATTAAAAATTGTCCTTATACACATTTTTGCAGATAATAATCGATGTTAAAAAGCAATCGAAGAAGAAACAGATAAATATATCAATGTCTTAGAAAAATATAAAGACAGTACTTATAGAATTAGATTTTAAAACTTTTCAACAAATATTTTTATAAATGGAAGTAAGTATGAATATTCTCTTTTGAGATTATCAATATAAAAAATTTTTGTATGTGCTTATGAAGTTTTAAAATATTTAAATATTGACAGAAAAATAATCAAGAAGCTGTGAAAAAGTTGTATATGGCAATGTAGATTTGAAGTTTTTCTAAAAAGAGCCACTTGTTATTTTTGATGGAGCCCATAACTTAGCTGGTGTGGATGAACTTACAAAAATTATAAGCCAACATTTTTCAAAGATGAGGTTACTATTCTTGTTTCTATTTTTGAAAGACAAAAGATAGAAAAATCAATGTTTAAAGATTGAATGAAATTTCAAATAAAATAATTTTGACTTCAATTCCAGATAATCCTAGAGCATCGACTGCAAGGAATTATATGATTACGTAAGAAGTAGAAAATAAAATGATTTTCGAATATGAAGAAGATCCTATAAAAAGCATATAAAGCTTGCTCTTTCACACAAAAGAAAGGTAACAGTTTGCTGTGGATCGTTCTACATATTAATAAAAACTCAAAGAGGTTTAAATGGATAAGATAATAAACACAAAACAAAGAACAAAAAGAAGATATTGCTGAACTTGAAAAAGAGTTGAAGCAGGATACACGAAAAGAAAAAGATAAAACTTTTTATAACGATATTGAAAATATTTAATTTAACTGTATTTCTAGGTTTTATGCTAGAAGTATGTATAGAATTCTCAGCTCAAAAATCAAGGAGACAGCACTTTTAACTGAGGAAGCAACAAAAGATATTTTTAGACGGGATAGAAGTTAGAAAAAGAAAATTTCTATTCAGCACCTCAGAAAAGTCGAAGTTAAAAACCAGAAGTTATAAAATTTCTCCTGAAGATTTAGAAGTGAAAGGAGCCAGAAATTAAATTGACTCAGAAGAATTAAAAATTAAAAAGCTCTAGGCTTAAGTAAATCAAAACAAGAGAAAAAGATGTAGAGAAGTTATCAAAAGAAACTGTTGCTAAGGAGTCAGCAAAAGTGGCAGACAAACAAGAAAAGAAAGTTGAGCAAGAAGCTAAAGAAAAAATCTCTACAGTAAAACAATCTGCAAAGATGCCAAAGACGAAGTGAAAACAAAAAGCTGAAAAAGATCTAAAGTCTAAGGATAAGCCTAAAGAAAAGAAAGCTAAAGAAGAAGTAAAAGAAAAACTGTTAGCACTAAGGTTATAAAAACTAAAAGAAGCTGTTGAACAATTGGTGATGCAAAATTAAAGATAAATAAATGAAATTAAAAAGAAATTCAAGGAACATTTGGTGGAGAATACTTTTGATAACGGGAGGATATGTTACATATACTACTATTAGAGAAATCGTTGATAATTTTAGATCTTGAAGTTATAAATGAGGGGAAATTTAGATTTAAAAATAGATATTCCAAATTTATATCAAATCGGATATGAATTAGTTGGATTTTTGGATAAGGACAGTGATGAATTAAACAGATATATATAAATATTTGCAGTTTAGAAAGAATCAAGATTTATCGCAACATTTTCCAAGAACAAAAGAGTTATCTCTGATTACCTGTCACTTCGAGCTTTCCCAACTAATTTTCTCACGAAAGGATCACTATCATAACGAGAGAATTTTACTGTCTTATGCTAAAAAGTATAATAAAAATATATTTTTGAGATAATGAAAAAGCATCAGTAACAATAGAGAAAAGTGAAATGCACCAAAGACTCTGTCAATGAGAAATTTTATACCAAGGGCTATTCCTCTTGCCAAATTCACGGTATAGGTGTTCCTATTAGGAGGTTATCACAGATGCTAGAAAAGGTGTAATACCGATCAGGCTAATAGAAAGAGGTCACTCGAGGACTGATAACGGACATCTTATCATTCGTCGTAGCCGGAGAACAAGATTTAGGTTGGATACAACGCCAGAGAACAACGGGTCACTTTTGCTTGGGAGAGACATAAAGGCCTATATGCGATGTAACTGAGATCACTTCAGAGTTAAATCAACAAGAACTGATAAATATATATTTAATCGATACTTGAAAAATGGAATGAAAAGTTTACGCACCAGACTCGGTGTCGATACACACAATATAGAAGATTTTGTCAGGAGAAAGAACCACAAAAATATGTAATGCCTGTTAAGAAAAGAGAGAAACTTGGCAGTTATCATTGAAACTGCGAGCTTTGACATTAGGCTTAGAAGAATGGGACCCCAGCACTCCTTTTCAGGATTTTTAATGAAAGTCTCAAGAGGTAATAGAGCGACAAAAGAAAGAGATGAAATGCGCAAATGCTAATATAGATTACCGGTTTTCGAGTGGTAGATATGAGGTTTGGACTGGAAGTTAAAGTTTGGTAAGAAGACAAATTAATAATACACTTATATAAGCTCTTCAAGTATGTGCAGACCAACGTTCTTCTGTCTCTTATCTGGAGTGAGTCAGATTGAAGTTTCAAATATGGGAATGCAAATCAAAAGTGGAATTCCGTGGAAAACCTTCCTGACCAGAAAGAAAGAAGATCTTACAAAAGTTTTTGACCTATGAGTATACCTGTTAGTCGTCCTAACGGTAGATGCTAATCCACCACAATGCTTTTTGAATCTAGTTAAAAAGAGTGATTGATACTACATTTGCTCCACTGCAGTGTCTCAGGCATTCGTTGCCAACTTCAATAACTATTTGTCATCTGGAGCAATATGAGGTGTTCTTTTGCAGAGTTTTGTAGAAGCTTTATGGTTTTGAGAGTGTGTGGCTGGTAAGAGTGGAATAGGAAAAGTGAAACTAGCTCTTGGAGCACTTATTCACAGCGGTCCACAGACTTACTGCAGATGATAGTCGTTGGGAATTTTAGAGACACACGAGGTGAGTGATGGAGAAAATCACCAGAGCTACCATTTTATGCATAGAGTGAGGATAGAGGTAGCCTGGATCTACGACTTTATACGACTTAGTGCTATGAAAGATTATCTAAAAGACTCGATATGCAAGTAATGGGAACTTGAGGCTGCAGAAAATGCGAGGTCTACTCCAGCTCCAGCCCACTCATCTCACACAGAGATGTTCTAGGTAAACCAGAGATTGAGAAAGGATGTTAGGAGTATCTTCTGGAAGAAATGCAGCAGCTATGGTTGGAAGTTATGGTAATGGACTATCATATGTCAGGTCTATGGAGGACCAGGCCGATGAGAAAGAATTTATTGAAAGGTAAATAAAATTGGAGAGAGATAGAAAAGCTATCAGATTTTAACGAGCTCCATGCACGATCAGATGGAATGCTGTTGGTTTCATCACTGTCTCTGTTTTGAGTTTACAGAAAGAGTATAAAAATATAAAGTTTAATTTTACAGATGTTATACCTTACACGCAAATAAAAGAGGTAGTGAGATGTTTTTGAGATATACGATTAAAGAGAGAGTATTTCTGTGATCTGTTAAATATTTTAGACTCTGCACACGAAAAGAAAGAACAGGAGAGAGCTAGGATGTTGAGAGCAGATTTACAATCAATATCGACCATCACGTAAGCGAGGATCCTCTATGTGGAGATAATAGTGTGTGTTATTCCAACGACTTCTTCAACTTCGGGATTATTTATCATTTTGAAAGAGCAAGAATTTGATTTTTACCAGCTGCAAATGATGCACTTTGTTTGGGACATGTGAGATGATGGAAATTTTTCTCCATATGGCAACGTTAGTCTGCAGGACTATGCTTATGGCGACGGATTTGATTTCAAAAGGTGTAATCGTAATAATTTATATTATAAGTAATGAGTTCTAATTCTTATCAAGTTTAAAACTTTTAGGAGGCGCAGAAAAGATTTTGAGATTTTTATCCTGAAAGATTAGTCTATTCTAGATGCTGAGACTCATATTCAGCTAAAGAAGATACTGAGAGGCTTGGTTGAGATTACTTTCTATATTATGAGGCTCTCTGTCTCATTGACACAGAGACAAGAGACTGATACATAAAGGTAGTATGGGAGAAGTAGAAAGTATAAGAGTTGATGTGAACAAGATGGCAAATATTTTTGGTGGCGAGGGACATTATAAAAGGCACTGTAGTTTCTCATCTGAGTTTACCAGAGAAATGTTTAAAAATAGTGATGGAGAATGTAAAATAATACTAAGAAAATATATATAAACGACTGTATTCTATATGCAAAAGAAAATGTATAGTGGGAGGAAGTAATGGCTGACACATAAGTAATGCGATAGTGGTTTTGTAAAACCAGTTAGATTTGAAGATTAATGTTAAATGTTGCTAGATATATAAAGAAGATAAAGATGCGACTGTGAGTTTGAAAGTCCAACTTAGTAGTGAGATTCGAGGAAAGGGTTTTTAGATTATATTTCCAGGGCAATTTTCTAACTTCCGACACGAAAATTGTAAATGTTGGAAATAAGAGTATTTCGATTCCAAAAGGTGAGAATATTTAGAACGAGAACGCAAAGAAACAGAGCTTCTTCGACTGAAGAGGAAGAAGAAGAAATTGTTCTGTGAGAAGATAAAATAATAAATTTTTAGATGAGAGAGTACATGCATTTAATAGTTTTATTTGCAGTGAGCCTTTTCTGTTATTTAGAGGATTAAAATGGAGTTCAAGAAAGAATTCTGTATTTTAAATAGCCGAATCATTTATAAAAGAGAGAGATAGCCACTGCTTCCTTGTGATATTAAAGATAAAATAAAAGATTTAAAAATTGATGCAGTGTCGAACGACTTATAAAAAGTCTGGAAATTTTTAAAATTTGTAAAATATTTACAAAATGTGGTCTCGTTGGACTGACCAAACGTCTAATCAGGATAATGGAGTGTATATTTAATTTAAGGGGGAATAACCATCAGATTAGGCGTTGATATTAGGATCTCTACAATAGTTGTTGGAACGGCACTTATCTAGCTAAAGAAGTTATGCCTACTTTCAGTAGCAGCACCCTACTGAAAAAGATGAGTTGAAATAGTTGAAAAACCGAGTTTATAGTTTACAGAGACAGAGAGTTACTCCAGCTTGGAGACCAAAGTGGATCAGTAACTGCGTGAAACAGGGGCTTATGGAAATGTAGAGAAGACATAAAAGGTTCAGACGCAGATAGAGAACCTGAAAGCTAGTTGGAAGAGTTCTAACTACTATACACACAATTAAAGAACAACAGCAGAAATGAAACACCGCAGAGAAGTCAAACTTTGAAATTTATAGCGAGACATCAGTAAATTTTAGCAAAAGGAGAGATGGGGATAACCAAAAGCCAGTAGCAAACAGAAACTTATTTCAAACTTATACCTTACAACTTTGGAAATTTAGGTTCTTCTAAAGTTAATGCAAGATTAGGAATCAAAATTTGGATGTAAAGGTGGAGAAACAGAAGAAATATTTAGATTTCAAACCCTATATTTGAGATTTCTCTAGAATGCCCAACTTCAAAAATGATTATGCAAAGCAGCAGCATTAGAAATTGGGCCTAGATTACAATTGCCACTCTAGCTCACCTACAGTGAGTGCAACAGATGATCAATATGGAGTGTCGCAAATGCGAATTTGCATTACCATATTCAACAACTTTTCCGGCTGAGATTCGAAACAATGCTTATCAATTGAGAAAAGCACAAAACAGGAACATAATGAAGATTCATCCAGGTTTCAGAACTGGACATAGAGTAGGAATTAGCACTTTAGCTAGTGAGGCTCTTGCAATCTACGACAGGAGCTCCTAAGAGTTGCTCTCACATAGAAACTGCTTATGGAGACAGGATGGTCATATGCTAGAAAGTAATGTAATAGGAAAGTGGGCATTTATGGAGATTGAGTAGCAACAGGACATAAGATCTAATGGTTCTTTTCGAAAGGATGAGCTCATCAAGATTAAAACTTGAGACCAGCTGTAGTTTCCTCACTCATACGACTGACTTTCAGTTCCCACGTTTATATACTAAAGTTGTGGAGGGTCGCAAAACAGAACTCAAGAACAATCTCACTACTAAACACACTGGAGATGGCAGCCTTATGCATACCTGAGACTTGGTATGAAAGTTGCTTTCTAATCCAAACTAGCAAGGTTAAAAATCAAAATAATAAGAATTAAATAGCCCAGCACGAAATTTTCACGGCTTTTTATATTAGAAATTGTTATTAAATGTGATATACTAGAAAAATTTCTGAGGAGGGAGGGTTGTGATGAAAAAGGAATCGCCATAGGAGAAAGTGATTTTCAAAACAATAATGAGATTCTTCCTATTTTGATTAAAACATCATGGATGGAAGAGATAATAAAGATGGAGCAGCAGTAGATGTTACACGTCCAGAAGATTTGGAAAGAAACATTAAATATGACAACCTTAAAGTATAGTATGAAAATATGCAGAAAGATAGTTATTTGAGGGATTAGATATATCAAAGGTGAGATATTTTAAAATCTCAAAGGCACAGCCTCAGTTTACTTTTCTTTCTTTCAAAGATCTTAAACAAAGTACTTGGAAAGGATTGTTTTAGAACTCTATAATAGATATAGTTGAGGACTTTCATTCTGAGTTATGCAGAGAAGTAAAGAAAATTTGGAAGATATAGAGACTTGGAAGTTTTTAATGTCTATTTTGTTAAATAAAGCTGGGGCAAATTATAAAAATCTACAAGATATGCGAGATGTATTTATAAACGCTATGGAAAGAAGCTGTTTTATTAATAGATGAATGCGCGGACTACCTCTAGATTGCAGCCAGCCTGCCATGGATATTTTTGAGAGGAGAGCGAGAGATTTCTTTAGGGATGCGACTGATTTTAAGATAATGAGATATCTTAGTACCATGAATTCTTCACCTGGAATAGTAAAGAGTGGCAAAAGAATATTTTCTGGATCCAGCAATCTACGCATCTATATGATACTTTTGATGATGGCTGTGTCATCCTTAACTGGATTAACACAAAGTTGAAGAAAGCTTTAAAGTGTTATGGGAATTGACTTTTGAGATAGAATCGGGTATGTGTTACGATGGATATAAATTTGGGAGGACTTGACGTTTACGATCCTTGGTCAATAACATAATATATGAAGAATATAGCCATATTGGGTAGACCATCGGATAATCTATTAATCTACGCAATACTTCAGGTGATCTTGAAATAATAGAAGAATTCAAAAGCCAATTGATAGAAAGAGAGAGAGAACTTGTACAGTCTTTTAGATAAAGGGACCTGGTTTTGAGGTTAAAAGTAAAGCCCTGGATACATTTCGGTCATTGATGGTGGCCCAGGTGGATATTTAAGAGTGATAAGAAAATTAAATGATGATCCATTCTCAACTGAAAGTTATGTTGTGGATATACACTAATTTAGAAATTTTATCTTTCTTTGAAAAGATTTTGTAAGAAGATTTATGAGAAAGATCCACGATTATTTTGAGAACTTATAAATTCCACTTGTAAGGAGATATGTACAAGATTTGAAAGAAAGACTAAAATATGGCACCATGACCTCACCAAGTCATTTTGATTTCTGAGAGCACGAAGAAGCAAACTATCATCTGTTATATTTTGAGGAATGCTAATTCAATTGAAAAGAGAATATAAAAGTAAAAATCAGATTTAGAAACAGAGTTACTTGGAAGGAACAGATGCTGTAGTACTTCCTTATGATAGAGAGCGAAATTAGGTTTTGTATTTGAATTTAAAGTTTCAGTATTGACAGAATTAGGAAACGAAAAGCGGAGGCTAGCATTAAAACAAATAGATGGGAAAAATGCCATGAAGTAATGCAAGATGAAAAGATAGAGCATTATTTTCAAAATAGGAATGAGTTTCTACAGAACTAGCAATAAAATCTCAAGAAGATACTAGAGACAATTGATTAAGCTTATTTTACGATCATTTTCGTAGAGGAAGTTTTTAATGGTATTTTCAAAAGTCGAAAACTCCTAAATCGATGGAGTCACTGAAAAAGGTGAGTGCAAATCAATTGAGGGTTTTGCTGATCATTAATAGCCTAACAGCCAGATGGGTTTTTCTTCAAGATCGAGTCAAAATATTTTCATTTTAGATGTACCAATATCTAAGATAACTGTGCAGGTTTCTCTACCGATTCCAGATATGCCACCCAAATTAGAGCATGTTTCGGAATTTGGTGACAAGTATTAATCCATACTCTTCCAGTTTCAGCCGATCTTGCATGTCTAGAGCTCTGTTTATATATAATAAATACTGCTCCACACCAGAAGTCCATATTCACTGTCATTTGCTTGGTTGATGACATCTTCATCATTTTAAATTTGATGATAACTACCCAACTGGACCACTTCTTCTGCTTGGGAAATGCGGCGTCCATTTACAGCATTAGTAATTAAGTTGGTCTTCGCGAGAATTACCTTTGTATCTACGACCATTTCTGTATCTCTAGTTCCACCTGTTAAAACCGTTTCACACCTAACATTGCTTTAGCTATTTCTAGCATAATTTAAAGATTGTTTTAACTTGTTTTCATCAGTTGTGGCCACCCGTACAGTTGTTGAGATCAAGTGGATTTCCAATTTTAGTATTTTCCAGTTTCTTTACAGAGACTTTCCAAAGCAAACTCATCCATAAATTCCATGCCTGTACAAAATTCTAGATCCAGCACAACATACTTGACCTTGATTAAAATAAAATTCCAAGTTGAGGCACCTTCCCATAGCTTTTTCCATATCAGCATCATCACAAAACGGTATTAGCAGATTTTCCTCCAGAGGATTCTAATGTAGCAGGAATTAGTCTAGCAGCAGCAGCGAGAGGCAATACTCTGCTCAACCAGCTGTTGATCCTGCATAAATGCTAACTTATCTAAATCAGGATGGTGCATCTATCAAAATTCTCCTGCAGTGCTACCTTTTCCGTAACTTAAGGAATACCACACCATGCGTGGCATCGTCGATTGAGATTCCGTTAGAAACGAGTCAAGAAACTAAGAGTTGTTGTGCTTGAGGGTTTGTACTACGGTATCTCCAGCAGCAGAGCCGGAGCAGGTTTCCAGGCGGCCATCAGGATGGGAAAGTCAGGGATGAGTTTGTCGACGACACCGATCGAGTTCTCTTTAAAGATTAGACTCAAAGATTTTCGTCTAAAACTGTGACCCGACGTCGTCAGCTAATATACCATCCATGCCGAGTATCCTAGAGATGTGCAGATGATGGAGGAATGTCTACAAGGTTCGTTTCTCTGTTAAACACACCCATTATCCATAGTTTCAACTGTAGCCAATAAATCTTTAATTTGCATCAGCATATCTGCAATTTTGATTTGAGATTTTGCTCTCTCTTTTGACTGTAGTCTCCAAGTTTTTAGAATACTTGCATACTGCAGCTTCACTAGCTCTATCAAGCATCTTCTTCCACTTGCATCAGGAAATTCTGATAACAATTCATTCTTATACTGGAGCATAAGTTTCGCTGGCTCCACTACTAGAGGTCCACCCATTCTCATCGTTTATAGAAGCATCTTACCATAGTTTTTAAAATATACACCATTCAATTCACCTCTCTAAAATTTAATTTTTAATTCTTTTACTAATTTTGTCATAGTTATATCACTATCTAATACGATCAAATTTATTCAAAATACATATGAACTCGACGTTGGAAAAACCGACGTCCTCATGTCATTCCTCTAAAATTAATCATTAAAGGTGTGACCTACCAAGCAAAATTTATTTCCATTCTTGTGTCACTGTCATGATTTTCACTACAGTATCAACTTCTAGGTTCAGTATGTTCTGTTGTGCCATTAGGTAAATCTGTCGAGCTATGTCTTCGCAACCAATCCTAAGTTTCGTGAAAGTAATCTTTATTCTTATCAGCATTTGCTTTTCCTTTTCTTTTGCACCAGCATCTTCCTTGATATCTATCAGCTTTTGCATCCTCAATTACTTTCGTAGTTGTGCTATCCATAAAAATAGAAAAGGTTTCTTTTTGTCCATTAGTTTTAGTGACGATTTCAATTCAACTGGATATCTTCAGCCATCAGTTCTGACTCCACCTTGTGCCTCACAGGGGCACGATCTAAATGATCAAAAATCGTCCCATCTACTGAATTACAAAGTCCTATGCACTACAATTCTACCAAATTAAAGTGCTCTCATGTGTTTCAGCTGGGTTTACAATGGCATCGTGTCTCTCATAGTTTACTTGAACCACCTTTCGTCGATTCAGCTCCATACGATTCGAGTATCTTTGTGGCCTATAGTTTGTACGATCTACAAAAGACTCCACTGAAGTCTGAACAGCTCAGTTTTACTTTCAATCCATATATTTCTTTTCACATAGAACTGGCAGCTGGGGTCTGTGTTAGAAACGAAAAACCAGCCCATAGAAAATTCCAAGGAACTAAAGACTCAAAGGAAGGAATTTGTGTAATTTTCATATTCCTCATTTCCTTTCATCAGTGCATTAGTTCATCAGTTACCTCAAAGCTATCTGAGAATATCAATAAATCGTAATACTTGTGTTTATAATGTGATGGTGATGCTGCCGGGTGCCAGATTACAGGGAAAAGAATAAAAATTTATATTTAAGAGATATAACATGAGTTTAGGAATTTGCTAGCTTTCCTTTTCCAATCTCTGCAGTGACAGAGATATAGAAAAATTTAGTTTCTAGCAGAGAGAGATGGATGAAAAGAGCTTTAGAAAAAGGTCTAGTCGTCAGGAGAAATCATCAAGACCAAAAAGAAGGGAATAAATATTTTGGGAAGAGAGTTGAGCTGAGATTATTTCTTCTGAGTTTGAAAGGATTAGATCTGACAGAAGAATAGTCTCTACATCTATACGATGAGAGTTCAAAAAGTTTTATAGATATGTGGATTGGAAAATAGAAAAATTAGAAATTTTGGAGAAAGTATTTGAGAATATACAGCTCTTCTGAGAGCAAAAATCCAGTTATTATCAAAATACTCTCGATCAGACTTGGGAATTTATCATAGAGAAAATCTATATACTTTCAGGCTCGAACTAATTGGGAAGGAAGCGCTCTTAACGAGGTGTGTAGTCATATGAACTTTGTCTATATTTTCCACATGGATGCATCAAGGTTTCTGGTCTTTGAGATCGAAAATATGTACTTAGACTGCAAGGAGAGAAAGAAATTAAGATATTAAATTTGACTTGCAAAATTACCTAGTGTTATAATTACAACAAGAGATTTTGCTAAACAAGAGCTATTATTTTAGGAGGTTACTTAATGTTATCAAAAATTATTAATCAGGGCTTTGAGTTGACTAGTGTCAATGTCTAGACCATTTGCATTTCCAATTAATTCTTGTGATTCACAGACTGATATTTCCTGGAGGCTTCTGTTTCCATTTGGATTCAGTTTTGCTACTCACCCCTGCTGAGAGGTGTTGAGAGGTCACGTATCGACCGTAGAGTAAGAGTCAGAAAAGGATAAATCTCGGTTGTTAGAATTTTTCTCCAGTTCCACAATGGAGAAAAGAAAGAAAGATTTAAAGAGAGGCTGTGTTGGAGACAGTCTAAAGTTGGCAGCTTCTCATCACGTGGTTTCATATAGAATTTGAATCTAGATAAAGAGTTCTGGATTAAAGGTGGAGAGGACTGAGGGATTAGAAATGCTTTGTTCACTACTCCATATTTTTGGAAGCATCCAGAAGGTACTTATATTCAGCAAGTTACAAAAGTTTTAGTTAATAAAGATCGAATTGAGACAGACTGGGAATAACAGACTAGCTGAAGGATGTCCTGAGTCTTCTTGCGCTGACGAATCAATTGCACATCGGGAAGGAGATAGAGCTCAGAGATGTTGATAAGATGGAAAACCAGTTCCTAATGCACAAATCGAGGAATTGAGATATATCAATGCTAATATATATTCTAAATTTGAACGTACAGACAAGAAGCACGCTGTAGTGCAGATGCTAACGGATGTTCTCATTCGACGCCAGTTCATACAAGACGATTACTAGGGGTGCACCAGAGAGCTTTGCTTTAGGTGCGGGTGGAGAGTACGATACAACGGTAAGAACTTTCTCAGGATGCTGTTCTGGATTCAGCCAAAGAATAGTAGTATAGAACATAAATAAAAAGTGAGTGGCGTAGGTTTTTCGATACATCGTTTTAAGACCATACTTTTCAGAAATATTTTATTGACAACGAATAATAAATATGCTAATGCTACATGATGGATTAACAACGCATAATAGAGGTGTTCAGCAACCTATATTGCTTGAATTACATATCGGAGGTGTTGATGTGTACGCAGTAATTCGAGCTGGTGGAAAGGAGCACGGTATAAAAAGTTACAGAAGGTGATGTATTAAGGTGAGAAAATTAAATGCTGGAGATTCAGTACAGCTGTTGAAGATTAACCAGAGAGTTCTTTTAGTAGCTAATGGAACAATGTTAAAGTTGGAACTCCAGTAGTGGCAGGAGCCTAAAAGTAGTTGTGGAAGTTTTATCACAGAGTGATCCAAAGTGAATTGACTTCAAATAGCAAGCCTAGCTAGCCCATAGAGGGCATGAGGCAACTTTTTACTGAAGTAAGTAGTTTCAGTAAATGCTTAATTCTATGACTCAAGGTTGGGAAATTTTTAGGAAAAATGGAAGTATAGTAGGTTATAAAAGACAGCAGGGACATTCTGGATGCCAGTGAGGCAAGGCTGTAGTATAGTTTGTTCAACCAATGTCGGCCCGGCCTCAGTGCACAGCCAACTTTGGTACTGAGAATACAAGAGGACATTCAAAATTAAATCGAATTTCAGAAATAGATGATGCTAGATTTTCTTAAGAAGTTGGTTTGAAGAAATATCTGCGAGGATAAGATTGAAGATGTAAATCTTTTTATTCTCTATATTTGTATATTTTTAAAAAGAATTTTCTAAGCAATATCCGAAATACATTAGACTGGGCATAGAAAGGAGGATAAAGTAAATCCAATTTTAATTCTTTACATACAATTGTTGCCTTTTCACAGAAAGAGCAGAGTTTCTGTATGCGGAAGAGAACTCTAATCTCTCTAGAAATATCTTGAGTTTATATGATGGAGAAGTTGTTAAAAGCTGGAAACATCGTGATCAAGACAAGAGAGGACTAAATACCATCACTGGAAACAATACGAGAATCGGAAAAGACACTCTTTTTGCTTTAATTGGTGGATATGTGAGAGTTTGAAGATTGGGAAAAATACAAGTTTCTGTATATTCCAGATAATCCTTTCACAATAAAAGTCCTATTAATTTTAGGACTTTTTGTATTCTATCTCTAATGTGATTTTTGTTCCTCTAATTGACTTTCCAGCCATGGATATACACGCAGGAATTTAAAATCTCTTTTCCCTATTGGCTGAGACCAGACCCACTGCTTTTATTTCTCTGTTTCTTGCCTCATCCCCTCGCATCAAATCTCTCAAATATGTGAGGGTGAGTGGCTGCTCGAGATTCAGTCCAGGAGTCTTCTATAATGGTTTTGTCTTTCTCCTCTATCCTCAATATTCACTGGCTTATCAGTTTCACCATATTTGAGTGCATTTTCAATCAAATTTTTAAATAATAATTTCAAAAAGAGTTGGATCAGGATTTATCGATGGTTCTTCTAATAAAATAATTTTATGAGATTAGGATATGCTCGTTGCACCTCGTCAATAAATATTTTTAATACGATATCTGTTCACTGTTTTGCCTCTCAACAGCCAAAGTCCTCTGGACTTCAGAATAAATAAAGATCCGTCAAAATCTTGCATATTTTCAAAGATTTCCTAGAAAGTATCGATGCTCTCATCACGAAATTTCTCTATCATCACTCGGTGCCTCGAAAGCATGTCAACACAGCCCTATACATAAAGCTAATTCAGGAGTTTTCAGTTCCATGAAAGGCATTATTCCACAAAATCAATTTGAAAGTTGAGGCCTGTTCTTTCAATCTAGCAAAGCACATCTTTTCAAAAGATGTAGTGTATAGAAGATTCTATAAAATTTTTCTCTTACTGCTGATTTTATATCTGCATCTAAAATTAAATTCAACCTATAGCTCTGTTAAATTATTTAAGGAGTTTTAAATTTCGCATAGGATATATATGTATTCTTTGGAATAACATAGAGGCAAGTAATAAGATATGCAAAACCAGCAAAAGTATAGATAATTAAAAGTCTGTTCTTTTGCGATTCTTTTGTAATTTTAACTTCAACTAGGATCCGTGAGCATGGGTTGGTAGATGTTACCGAGATAATAATCTAAAAAGGTATGGGCCTCTATCTGGTACATATGGGCTCGGGCTCTATGCTGTCCTTAGTAGATAAATTCCAATATACATCTGGGGTGCAGGAGAGTTCTTCAGGAGCTACTTTAAAAGTTGATCATTGAGGAAGATAATTCTTCTTCGTATTCAGAATTCACGAGCTCACCAGTCTGATAAAGTATGCAGTCTCGATGCTCTTTTTCATTTTCTTTGCCCAAAGAGATAGATAGAAAAATTACTATAACAGCAAGAAAAATATTGTCAACAGTCCATCATCACAATATGTTTCAATAATTCTTTGAAATTTTCTTCATTAGTATCCTTTTCTCATATTTAAACATATAGCCAGATATTTCACGAATCTGTATGAATATATTCTCCATTCGATCTATCTTTTTCTTAGGGCATTAAATGTAATGCATCGAGCAATTTTTCTTCCTCCATCAGAAATCGCAACAAACTTGCGTCAATGTTTTCTCTCAAGACAAGATAAATTTCTTCTTCACCAAAATACTCGAGGTAATAAAATTCTGTTTTGTCAGAGAAACTTCTTCTTGCTTTAAATAAACTTTTCGAAGGCTAGATCTATCTTCATACCTCTTTTTCAGTAAATTGTATCATCAAAGTTTTCCTTATTCACTTGTTACCCTCTAATTCTTGCCAATAGTTTCTTCAGCAGCAAAAGGTTTACAGATGTAATCATTTTGCACCTAAGTCTAATAGTCAGCCTTATCTAAAGAGCCAGATCCTTAGCCGTAATAGTAATGATCGGAGTGTTAGCCTGAATTTTCTAAACTCTTTCGGCACAGTTCTACTTTCGATGGAAGCATCGGATCCAACAAAGATTACATCGTAGAATTTTTCTTAAATAAAGATTTCAACTTCATCTCCATCGTCGAGCTGAATCAACAATATATTTTGCAGTGTCTTAATTCAAGGATGTCAATAATCTTTGTATCTCTTTTATCATCTTCTACAATAAAATAACATTTCTCTCTCGTAATTTTTCTTTAACTAATGCTAAGAAAATTTTCTACCTTCACCAAATGCTTAATTTTGTATCTGGTAGTACATCGAAAATAAAAGTCAAAGTCCTACTACTGCAACGGCGGATGCTCCCTCAAGTGCTAATCCCATGCTCACTGACGGACGGTACTCTGCTGCTCGAAATCACCGCTCCGTTTAATGACCGTTCACTAGCATAACGCGCCTATGCCGGCCTCCCGTTTAAATCGATAATCGCCTATTTACTAGTAAAATATCTAAGAAGAAAGGTGTATAAGGAGAGAAAATTGTGAGAAGAATTTCGGTCATAGCGCAGATTTATAATGAAAAGATAACGACTGGATTGTTATTTATTAATAAAGAGTTGAAGAGACATTTAAAAGATAAATTTTATCTTCATGTAGAGGTCATTTTAGTCGATGACGTGGGAGTACAGATTGGAAGAACACAGGTTAATTCAAAAGTATATATAGCATAAATTCCCATCTCAAAAGTATCCTTTTACAAAAATAATGGACAGACAGCGAAGCTCTTGCATGCAGGTTTTAAATTTTGTACTGGAGATATAGATTGCATATCAGTAGGTTCGGATTTACAAACTGAGTCTGATGATACTCACGCCTCTGCTGCATATTTAGATGGATATGATACTGTAAGAAGCAGTGGAGAGGCAACTAGAAGAAGATGGGCTAAAAGAAAAATTTCCTCTTTAGTTGGAATGAGATAGAAACTGGATAACTAGAGATGATATTTCAAGACGCACCGTTTGCCTTTAAAATTATTTAAGAAAGAAGTTGTAAATCCTTTTATTTATAACAAGCTATCAAGACAGATTTTACCCTTTCTAGCCAAGATAAATGGTTTCAAAGTAGTCAAATTGCCAGTTCAACATTTTGATGATGAAGGCCATGGTCAATCAGGAATATAGGTTTGGGACGGATTGTGGAAGGTTAAAGATGCGCTTTGATTGGATGGATAGCAAAGAAAATTAATTATCAACTTTAGTGAATTTAGAATGAAGATTAGATATTTCAAATGAGTTTAAGAGATTTTTACAGTTTTCGGTTTATTGGACAATTTTCTACTTTCAATGGGATTTGTTGTTTCAATGGATAGCAAATGAAAAATAAGTGTAGTTCAACTATCTGTTTTTAGGTTTTTAGTATAGATTGGAAGTTCAGCATTTTATATCCCACCAGTTGCCAAGAGATCCAGTTTTTATTCTGGGGCCAGCTCAAACTTGTTAGTATAACTTTGGGGAGATTTATAGTTTACTCAAAAGGAGAATTAAATACTAAATCTTTGAAATCACTGAGTGGAATGGATTTATCAGTTTTCACACCCTAAGTGAAAAAAATTTTTGCAAAGAGAATCATGGGGTTATAGTTGTTATTCATTTAAATGGGTTCTTCATAGGATAGAAATAAAATATTTTTGATTGCAGATAAAAGAATTTTTTGGAATTATGATCTTTTAGAGATAAGATAAAAAATTAAATTCTTTAGCTAGAAGCTAGTTGAAAGTGAAAAATATTTTATCGATTATATGTCTCAGAATGTTTGTAATTTTAGAAATTTAAAAAGAAATGTTTAAAGATGAAAAATAGATATCGTACTCAAGTTTGCTGCTCTTGCAAGTCGGATAGCCAATTACAACAACCACTTAGATATAGAAAAATAATATACAACAAGCACTAAATGGCTGAGGAGTTGTAAAGACTTAAAGAGATAAAACATTAAACTCTGTCCCTATGCAAATTCAAAGCAAGATTATTTTAACAGAAGATTAGAAGTTGATGCTCAGAGTCTCCCCTATACAATACAAAAAAAATCTTTTTACATGAGGAGTTTGGCTCCAGTTTATTCCTCATCTTTCTGACATTAATATGATACAGCCAGATTTTCTGGTTACCGGAAGACCAGAGACCAGATCTTGCGCGCCACACCAGGTTATAGGTTGCTTATAGGGCAAAGATCGAAAAATATCTTTATGGGACGGTTCTTGTCAAGGAGATTATACATATAAAGATACTTATAGTGGATTTTAAAGTTTAGATACTTGATAAAGATTCAACCGAATTTATAGAATGAATTAATCTTGGGTTCAAGAAGATAAAACTGTGTGATATACAGGTCAGACTATTGAAAAGTTTTGGATAAAGCTCAGATTAGTTATTTAGAAAGCCAGATGGGATATTGGACCAAAAGAGCCCCTAAGCTTGCATTGATAAAACCAAAATAACACTTAGTGCAGAGTTGGAATTTCATTTAGAATGGGATTAAAAGGAATTTTTATCGATAATTATACAGAAAAATTAGTACAGAGAAAAATACTTCGTAATTCTAATCACTAAAGAAGAAGGTAAAAATGAAAATTGCAGTTAAAGACCTTGAAGTTATATTGGTTTGGATTCCAGAGTCATAATGTCAAGTTTAGTTCTAGGAAGTTATCTATATAGATAAATCAAACTGAAAATAAATAAATTAAAAATGAAGTAGGCTTCAATTTACAGACCTGGACTATTGGAACTTTTACATAAAAATCAAAAGCTGAAGATAAAATTTATAGGAGCATCGAAAAGCTGTGGCTGGGAGTAGAATTATTTTTGTGCGGTAGGGACTCAGCTGCTGGAAGATGGGAAGTGCAGATTTAGGAGTGCTGCCATGTTATCTGTTGCACAAAAGAAATAGGTCAACATATAAATTCCTTAAAAGTTATCATTAACCAAATCTACTATTTGGTCAGAACAGGAAAAAAGAAATTAGCTATTGCTAGAATAGAATAAAAAATAAAAAAAGAATTTTTGAATTTGGTAAAAGTATCTAATCCAAATTTACACAAGAGGCAGTAAACGATTGCCTAGACCAGATCGTATTGTCACTTAGGAACTGAGGTGGAAAAAACGAAAAGTATATATCCGAGAGACATAATGTTTTCGCCACATTAGTACATTTTCATTTTGTTTTAAATTTAAAGGGGACCTTTAGGATGATAAAATGCTTCAGATACTTTTCTTGCTGTAGAAATTTCTTTTATTAGTAAAGATTGCTCTGCTTGCACCAGAAAAGTTAGGCTAATGCTCAAGAATTGCAAGGAGAGGTATAGGTATAGATGGAAGAATTTCTCAAAGTTACCCACTATGGACCTGAATTGCCAATTGGATCTTGTTTTCCAAAAGATTACCGAGATACCGTTCAAGTCAGAAGAAAAGAATTCGGAGGAGATGTTTGTCGTTTCTGCCACTGTGGCTGCCAATAGGAAAACAAAAAAATGAAGGAATAAGTACTATGGATGGAAATGGAAGAATAATTGGGTGCTTGGTTTTATCTTCAATACAAACTGGATGATATGAGAGATACCTCAGCAATTGTCTTTAGAGACTTATAGGGCAAAATTAGAGCTTGTCTGGGGTTAAGGAAGCACTATGATTAGAAAATGTAAGAGACGAGTATCATCTAGCCAGCAGTGGAATGACTCTATTGCTAACGGAGCTGATACATAGTAGTTTTGATGACAGAAATCGGAATCAATTTGGAGAATGGATTTGGCAAAGATTACAAGAGATAGAAAGATAATTTCTTTGGTTAGAAATATCAATACAAAATGTAGAAAAGTTAGAATATTTTAAATGTTATCCGACTGGAAAAATATGCAGAAGTTATTTAAGATAAAAATTATTTGCTTGGCAGGTATTTATATTTTCTTGCTCCTACCCTTTTGCTCTTTAGTTTCCAGATATTAGAAATGAATACGATATTTGGTGATTCTAAAGAATGTACATCTCAGTAGTATCTAATACAAAGTATTTTTCCAAATTTTATCAGACAAACCTCCACTTTGTTTTTTCTTGGATACCAGAACTAGTCAAAAAGATATTCCAGGAGATAGTACCTTTATAGACTTTGACTGGAAGATTACTCAACTTTGAATTTAATTTTATTTTCTATAAATTTTTAAAAGTTTTCAAAGCAAAGATGGGATTTTATTATTTGCTGGGTTTATGATTTCTTCCATTTCTTGCAGTTATCAATTTTTTTCCAGAATGGATATATTGGTAAGGCTCCTTTTCATGCACCAGACTCTTTATTAGCTTTTACTTCAGTTTCAGCTATAAGTTTGTAGATACTAGAAATAAATTTAATAAAATTTTACCTTTTATATTCTTTTGCTATTTACAAAGGTTGTTTGGGTTTGCTATTTTCTTTTCAATAATCATAGTATTTTTAATTTTTGAAAGGGATCTAAAATTTTTGAAAGAATAAAGTTATTTACTGTTATTGGCTTTATTTTAATTTTGGTTTTCTATGGTCTCTTCAGTATATTTTTCATAGACGGTAAAAGTATTTGACTTAATGATTTTTAATGAGGCTAGAGGAAGAGTTGTGAAAGCAAAGGCTCACGTGCATGACGTGTGTGTAATATTTGGATTCCAACTGCCATGCAGTTTTGATTTTCACTTACTGGGATTTTATCTGCACTATATCTGCACTCATTAAATTTTTACACTAATGGACTAAAGCTCGAAAAATTTCTTTTCTTTGGACTTCTAGATTCCTAATAGATTTTATCTTGTGTTCAGTGGAGAGCTTTAGCATTTATCTTTTGCCAGATTTTTCCCAGCTTCATCGTAATATTTTGAGATCTCTTTACGTCATAAAGATAAGAATAATTAGATATATACCCTGTACTCACAGAAATTTTTATCTCTGCTCTGCTCTAGTCAAAATGCGAATAAAAACTCATAATCTTTATAAAAAGTTTTCGAGATATAATCTCTCTTACAGCACATAATTTTGTCTTGATATTTTTGGTGGTGCTATTATGCAATATAACAATTCTACAGACGATTCATAAATATTTTGAATCTAAGATGATTAAAGAAATTTTACTTATAAATTTCCGATGATGGAAAATTTAAAATTTGCGTCTGAATAGAGATACCTAAAATTTTCAATGAGAGGTTTTGATGTCTCTAGTTCATGACGCATAAAAACTAGTTATAAGGATGAGACTAAATAATTTTAAATCGTGAAATGTAAAAGGAATACTTTTTGTATGAAAATGAAACGAGGAAATTAAGGAAATTGATTAATAAAGTCTGGGATATTAAGAGATCCTACTGTCTAAACTGCAAAGGATAAAGACATATGTGGCACTCAATCTTTTTGCAGTCTTATCTGCTGTCTCTCTTTGCAGCATTAACTCAATCTTGCGAGAGTGGGAATTGATGAGCAGATCTCAACTCTTGCTCACAGCAATCAGGTTTCATCGTAGTTGTTGCTCTTGGCTTGGTTTTCATAGTGCGACGACACACAAAATGGGATTTCCTAGAACCAGTAAAAAGTTGGATATGAGTTTTATCAGGACTATGACTCGAATCTCTTTCGAGCATGTTATTATGAGCCCAGTACTGCGAGTGGGAGAGGTTACAAAGTTGTTGCTATTGATAAATTATACTGTGTCCTTCACTTTTATATTGTGGCTTTAATACAGTGAGGCTTTCACAATAAAAGAATCTTTGTTAGATATTAGACTTAATTGCAATCGGAACTTTAATTATGGTTTTTGAGAGGTGTGGAGATAAAATTAACGAAAAATTTCTGAAACATCTATTTTAATGAATTACCGGACTTTATAATTTTATATTTTGTAAAAATATTTTTCTTCAAATCATACTCACCTCAAAGTATATATAAATGAGGTTAATCTATGAAAAGAAGTTGTTATAACTTTTTCGCGGAAATTTATGGAACAGAAACAGTCACGAGCTCAAATATAAACTGAGAAATTTAGCTAATCAAGGGTATTATATTGTGAATATTCTAGTATCCTACCGGCTAGTATAATATTATCAGACGCATATGCAGAAAATATATTAAGCGACTGATTGATGAAGAATTGAAAAGATTAGAGAAATATTAATTTAGAAAGAAAAGTAAGGTTCCTAGAACTAAAATAAATTTTAGCCTACTCATTAGGAACTTTGACTTTGTAGAGATATTATTTAAAAGGAAGATAAATAAAAATTGGGATAAAGTTATTTTAATCCCCATCCATAAGTCGGTTTCAATAGTCACTAACACGTGTTTTAAAATATTTTTGGGAAAGCTCCTCTTGATTTGAAACAGATAAAAGTGACACAGCCTTATTAATTCTTCGGAGACCCAATTCTCGAAACTTATATTTTGATTGGCCAACAGTTGATCAGATAATTTTATACTCACTTCCTATTTATAAAAGTCGATGATGGAATGAGTTCCTCTTGAGGAATTAATTTAAAGATGCAGATTTTTAGAATTATGATGCACTTACAGCTCAATACAAATATTTTTAAAGATGGAGAACATGATAAAATAAGTAAAATTTAAAATAATAAAAAAGCTGTTATAGATTAAATTTTCTAGGAACTAGCTTTTTATTTACATAAATTAATTTTTTCTATATCTATAAATACATAAGTTATTTCCTCCCAATATAATAAAGGATAAAAATTTTTTCTTTAAGAAAGTACGGAATACTTTTCCATCTTTAGTGTCAAAGGTTCGATACCATTACCAAACATTTTTAATCTTAGATTCAAGTTAATACTTCACCATCTATCCCCGTTTTAAAAATGTCACTATCCATTTTTCAAGGCATCATGTTTCCCTGCTGGTGTAGTATTCTTTGTATAGACAGTCAGGGTAACAATTCGATTTTCGGAGTTATCAATAATAGACCTAAAGTTTTTTTACTTTACTTCTTCTGAAGATACGCAAAGTTCCTTCTGGGACAGTTCAATGAATTCTTTACAGTACACTCTATATCTCATCAGAGAAAGTTTCATCAAGGCGGGTTGAAATGCTTCTTATGGATTCTCTTCGAAAATAATTTTAGTTTCCATTGCTTCTGAAATCAATATTATACAAGTTGTACTGGCTATCTATCATAAGATCTCAGATCTAAACCTACTCCAATATAAACGCCTTTAGTCTAGTTTTGTTATAATTTTTATTTCTTGTCCATAATGCTATGCTCGAAAGGTGCCATAATAACTCATCACAATCTCAACAAATTTTGAAAATCATAACAGAGAAATCAATTTCAGAGCCACAATTTCTGAGGCTTTCTTATCATTCAAATACGGTTGTGCTCGAACAATCTTTTGCCTTAGAGTTTAAAATTATAATAAGATTTCCATAACGCCATCAGTTTTTATTTTCACATTTCCAACCTCTAATATATTTTAATTACTAATGTATACTCTTGGTATAGAATATTTTCACCTATCAAATTTTTTTGTTAATATTAGTCCTGTATAAGGCAAAATTTAAAGTTAAGGATTAAACTCTAAAGCATAACCAAAGTTCTTGAAGGCAATGGAATAAACAAAGTTAGAGCTCCTCGGACACCTAACGTTGCCATTACACCACATACACCCCAAGGAACTAGTGGTTGCAATTTTAGATCTTCTAAGGTTCTTGATAAATTTTTTTGAATGTAATTATAGTTTATCAATTTTGGGATTGAAATTTTCACCGGTAAAATACTTCCGTGTGATACTCCGACTATATAAATTCAAGATTCCCAGGCTGTCAGCTTTCCCAAAAGTTGCTCTCGATGGACTAATTAAAGATGGGCATTAAACTGCTACTCAAGTATTGTCAAGTTATACAAGGCAGAATGTATCTCTAAGCTAAATTACAGGTAACTCTTGTCATCATAAAGAACATCAGTTAAATTCCACACGATTCAATAAAGCAATATTTTCTACTAGTCCCACTTCAACCCCAAAACAGAAATAAAATGTTGCTAATTCTTGGGAGTGCTTATAATGGATTATGCATTAAATTCTCGTCCAACTACTCCGTATAAATAATTGCCGTTATAAGCTACGTTTTAAATACAATTAAAGAGCATATCATGGTTCAGAAATGGGAATAAAACTCAATTATTTACAAGGGCCCATATTTATTTAAAATACTCAAACTTTAAGTTACTTAATACTGATGAATGTCTCCTTCTTTATTTGAAGGTGAAAATAAAATCCAAGAGAGAAATTACAAAGCTGGTACAGTTTATGTATCATATTTTTTTATATTCCAAACCGAATCAACTCTCCAACTATACTTGCAGCAATTCCTGTTATATCAGAAGGCAGGACATCTGTCCCAAAAGTACACCTGATACAATTGCTCCAGCGATTATTGGTAGATTTAAATCCAAAAGCATTTGGAAATTCCCATAAGGCAACTCCTAATGCTTTACACTTGATTTATTCATTCACCTGATGGGAAATTACTAGTTGCAGTGGTGAAAACTAGATAGAATAAAAAAAGGCCTTTGTTGAGCAATATCTAATCCATAGAAATTAAAATTGGAATAACTCCTGGCATCATCAAAATTGGAAACCAAAGGCTCCAATAAAGAAAAAATAAAAATACCAAACCATTACTTGTACTATAGATTGGGTCTGCCTTTCTTGCAATGAAAATTTTACTTTTAAAGAGATAGTTCCATATAAAAATAAAAAAAATAAAATGCAAAAGTAGTGCTAGTACCAAAGGTACCATATTGGGTGCTATCACCGGATATCCTAAAATTAAAAGGAGCTATAAAATTACAATTAGGTACTTCCATTTTTTGGTTTACCGTGTTGTACTGATCAAAACGCAAAATCTCCCTTTGTAGATAAAATGTTGAATAAAGGCCTCTCCACCACAAAATATTACAAGAGGCTCAGTGTCTTCAAATCTCAAATTAGAGAGCTCACCCACAAATACAAATAGAGCCACTAATAAATGACTCTCTAATTTTATAATAGTAATAGCAACTAAAATTATATTTATATTTAATTTGTTCATTTTTTTTTAAATTTATTTTCCTCTCATCTCAATTTACTCCTTTCAATTTTTCTAGAAGTCTAAGCATAAGAAAAAATATTTGCTCAACAAAAGGTATTTACTCTTCCGCATCTTTATATCAATTATAATTTGTAACAGAGCCATCATTTAAAAGTTCCAGCTTTCATATCAACTCCGAACTCTCCCTCTTGAGTTCCTATACAAATTTTCCGTTCTTGGAATAAATTTACAAATATAAATCTTTTGCAAAATCTAAACTTAGCTGCTTCCAATAAAAGAAGTCTATTTCCTTTTACAAATTTGCATAAAATGGGGTGAAGGAAATAATTGAGACTTGCCTTTTAACCATCTTCTAAGATAAATTCATTTTCTTCTTCATCTTCAAAATTCTTAGAGATAGTTTTGTCTTAGCAAACCATTTCGACTTTCTTTACTACACTATCCCTCGTAGAGTAACTACCCAAAGAACTCAATAGTCCTGTCAGTTTTCACAATAGTCCATTAGCATACATCTTATAGCATAACTCTCTGTATAACTGTTCTCAATAAAATCGCCTCCGTATATTTTAGATACACAAATGGATTCCACTATAATTATGATTAAAAATTAGTACTGCAGGACAAAAGTATGATATAATTAGTCAAATAATTTGTAAAAGGTAAGGAGCTAATACAAATTGCATAATGATATTATTTTAACAGAGATTTTGCAAGAGTTTATCAACTCTGATAGATATCAATATACAGAAATTGTGATATTTTTACTGTATGCCGAAAACTATGCACCAAAATAAGATTTACGCAGTCTTTTCCGGTATGTAGAAAAACAGGAGATGGAGGGATTTGCAGACGTAGCAGGAATGCAGAGTTATCCATCTAGCCGAAGTTTTCAAATACTGCTTCCTGAAGAAGAAAAGAAAATATTTTTCTAAAGTTTTCAGAGGAAAGACATCTAGTAGATTTCTTATCTACAAAGATGGGAATTACAGGATTTGATTTTATGACTGCAATACAGATGGAGAAATAGTCCTATCCTAATGAGCTTAATAATAACAATAAAAGGCTCCATTGATACAAGCAAAGGAATTTTCGAACACTCCTATACTTGAAATGTAATGAGTATAGATAGGGTAGCAACTAAGCATCAATGGTCAACAAAGAGCAGCAGACCCAATCAAAAGACTGCTTTTGGAAGTAGAAGAGCGCTCGGTTTTGATAGTGCTGTCAGAGGAAAATGAGCTGCGATAATTTGAGGATATTGCTGGACATTTAAACCAATGACTGAATATAAATATGAGTTCAAATAGGCCATTTGCAGTACTCTCATTCATATATACAAGCATTGGAGTTGGGATTGAAACTGAAGAAAAGAGCTTTATAGCTTTTTATAAAGGCCTTAGAGAGAGAAAGAAAAAATGAATTCACGCAATACTTTTAAGTGGATACCCTGCCAGTGCAATTCCGCCTCGGAATTGAAAATGCAATAAAGGCCTTTAAAAAGTGGAATGAGTAGTGGTATTATCAAGGGGTATAGGAATAAGTTAGATTCAGGACAGCTTATCAATCAAAATGCCAAAGACTTGATATGAAAGACTAATAAGATAACTATACGATTCATTGGATGAAAACTTATAAGATCTTTAAGGAGACAAGGAGCTTACATTGATATGTATGGTGTGACAGGATACCATAGCAGTTGTCGTCTATCTTGTATTTTAGGTGTTCTCAGATAGATTAGAGCCAGTGAGAGAACCTCTTATAAAATTTCTAGGAGGATGTAATTAAAATTTCAAATCCAAGTTTAAAGTCTACCAAATTTATGACAGCAGTCACACTTATACAGATCTTATAACACAATTCAAAAATAGTAGAGATAAAGAAAAATTATTAAAGGTATTGGAAACACAATGAGATAAATGTGAGTTCAAATCAAATTACTTTGAAAGACAGGTATACTCTGTCAAATTAACCAAAACAATATATTAAAACGGACAAATAGATAGGGTTTATTTGAAGAAGATTGTTGATATTTTAGAATCCAAAACATTATTTAGATAACTGGCTAGGTTTTACTCAGAAAGAAAAGGTTGGAGAGAATCCACATGAATTTATAAAGTTGATCTATCGTCTGATTTAATTAAATTTAGGCCTTATTGGTCGACAGATAAAAAGGCTACCCCAAAAGATTAAATGTGTGTAATTTCTAAATTTTAACAGTATAATATATTAATGTAGGGATAATGGGATAGAATTTAGAAAATTAAATATACTGAAGAAAACAGGAGAATAAAAAGTAGAAAAGTTATGGGAGAAAAGGCTCTTGAATTTTTTTACCTTCTCGCTTCCTTTTTGGAAGAGTTAGTAGGAAACTGTGGTGAAAGAAAATTTTTATCAGTTAGTATAGGCAAAATCTCAAGCCAAGTCAAAGGAAAAAATTAAGTCTTTTGTGGAAGAATGGAATCAACATAAGAAGATTACAAAGACCTGTCAGAATTACCTGAGAATTTTAATAGTTTTTGCATCACGTGATTAAAAGATGGAGCAAAAATTATAGATTTGATAGAAATGCTATTCTCTTTGAGAAGATTTTAGCTTATGAGAATATAAAAGATATGGATAAATTTTTTGTACAAGTTCTGGGTACTGAAGATTTTTAATGATAAAAATTAAGCTAGAAAATATAGAAATGGAACTCTCGTTGTTATAGATTGGCACAGCTGGTTATCATAGATTTCATTTTCCCAGTTGATGGAAATTTGGAAACAAAAAAATAGAAGGAAATTATTAAATATATCAGCTCATCTAATAAGAACAAATTTAAAATTTTTTATGGCTCGAAAATTGCAATGTAAAACTTAAAAATTTGGAGATAACACAGCAAGCGGATATAGGGCGACAGTAGGTGGGTTCTATGGTACGAACCCTTGTGCTCAAATCCTTTATAGAAAGGACAAGAAAAGAGATATTTCTGTTTGGAGTTCGACTTACGTATATTTGAAAGATAAATTCAAATTATTAGAGAATCTATATAGAATACAAAATGATAGAAACCGACTATATGGGAGAAAAATTTGCTAATAGAAAAAATAAATATTTTTCAAAATAGGGGATCTAGTATTTTATATATTTTCTTGTTAGCATTTTTCTATTCCTCATTTTAAAATAGGAAATTTCAAAGACATTAAAGTTCAAAGCTGAGATGTAGGTTGATAGAATTAAAATATATTTTACCCATTCACAGAAAGAAAAATGTCTTTATTGAAACAAATTTAGGAGGATATATACTCAATTTAAAGATTATATATAAGTTGGGATAACTTAACATCTAATTCACCCATTAAAATGGCACAATGAAGCAAAGTTTACATAAAATCTCACAAGTTTTGATCAGTATTACAGTAGGCTCATTGTAGAAGTTGCTGGAGGACTCAAGATAGAAATGGATTGGTTTGTAGCTTAAGATAGTGAATAAAGTAATGAAATTAAAAGTTAGATAGATTTAAAGATGTGTTAGAAATAATGGAATTTTTTAGTTGTGCGCATTTTGTTACAATCATATTTTACAAATCACATAATTCCTAATGATATTGACAACTTGGAAAAGCTATTTTATTTACATAATAATGTCAGTGTTACCAAGCTGTTTTATTCAGAGACCTATCATTAGTTGTTTTGAGCGAAAATAAAATAGGTATGTTATTCAATAATTTCAGCAGTAATAATTTTGTTATCTTAGTATTTATAATTTTATTTTAATAATTATTCCTGAATATTTCTTCAATGAAAAAGGAATTTAATAATGTATCCTATTATCTCAGGAAAATTAATGGATATAATTGATAAGATAATCAACTATTTAGCAGAAAAATATCTATACAGTGAACTTTTTAGTAGAATAAATAATTCTTCACGAATTTTGCAGAGACAATGCTTCAGGAATACAAAATAATTCTCTGTGCTAGATATTTATACCACTGTGGACTGTTGGATTTACAAATTTATTTACTTATTTTAAAATGCATTCTTGATATTCATGATAAATCAAAACTTGGAACCTTAGAAAATATGAGTTAAAATATATTTTGGATTAAAAATACACACATATATTGTAGATAAATTAAATTTATCAAAAATATTTTCTTAAATTATATAGGAAAATTACTGCGTTTCTTTCATAGTTCCGATTTGTGTCTATCTCAAGTGGAGTGGTATTTGCTTATGTCAGTTTCAATAGCTGGAGAGTTAGCTGCATGCTTTAACGATATTAATAGATTTTTTCCATTTGGAAACTTTATTTTACTTAATGCAATAATTTATACTCAACATAGATGGATTGTGTAAGTCCAAGATAGCCATGGAATAAAGTTAAGCAAATACTTTTAAAATAATAGTATCAATGATAATTTTAGAAATCTATTTGGAATAATGAGGAATATTTTAGGAATACAATAATATCTATCATAAAATTATTTTACATTGATTTGTCCAAACAAGGAGGTAAAATGATACTTGGCCCCATCAGCTACAATAGGATCGATAACAATAAAAGACAGTGCCCTCTACGTTTTTAAAGATAAAGGTTTTTGATAGTAGAGTTAGATTTAGAAAGGATTTTGAGTTTAATCCATTAACGATCATCTCTTAGATGTTCAGACAAATTTTTATAAAACAAGTTCAAAGCTTTAACACAGGAGTTGCTGAGATAAAAAATTTCTTGGAAGCACAGATTATATAGATGAAATGGGGTACCAATTTCTGAATAAGCTCAGTAAAATCCATTATCTCAAATCAGACCTTAAAGAATACGGCAAAAAAGCTATTGTGAAAAAGAATGAAAGAAATATAAAAGAAACTTTTAAAGGCCAGGGCTTTATGTTCAATAAAAATCAATATCATACACGAATCTTTTTGTTAACATGATATTGGAATGGCTCAGAATCCCATTAACTAAAGGATATAGAACTAGCTAAAGGCCATGCTTTAATAAAACGTTAGCAGCAACTCTTATTTACACCTATCAAAGTGGAAGGCCGATGCAGAGGTATTTTCTAGATCACATCATGTAGTACTGAAGACTGTGCTATAGAAGGCTGCCATAGTTGCTGAAATGTACTCCTGGTGCCAAATGAAAATTTTATAACTGAAAAATGGTCACCTTGATTGATAGAAAATTTTGGACTGATATAAGAGATGAAGCTTTTCAAATGAAAATTCCAGACAATAGATTTAAAATATATGCTTCTGATATTAGTGAAAAAGTATAAAGGAGAATGGCAAAAGAAATGCTGAAAGCTGGGTTGGAAGAGAATCTCATCCTTTGAATTAAAGATTTTCGAGCAATTAATATTTCATCAAGGCTGGGCACAATGGTTAAATCCACATATGGGAGAAGACTTACGCAACTGAGTGAGTAGTGTGAGGTTATGCCAATTTTGGAAGTTTTTTATAAAAAAGTTTATCAAGATGGTCGTATTGCATAATCACATCCTACAGAGAGTTTTAGAAAAGCACTGGTGAAAAGAAAGCAACAAAATAGAAAATTATATAACGGTGAAAACAAATGTAGCTACTATCAATATTTTGGAGCTGAAGTAAAGAATGGATACAAAAATTAGTACAAAAAGATTTTTAAGTTATACTAAAGAAGTTTATTCCCCAAGAATTTAGACTTATAGCCTAATGTTATACAAGATTTATGAATAAAGGGGAGATAACAGGCTTAGAAATTCAAAAAAGTAAATACAGTCTATGAAAGTATTTATTTTATCTACTTGATAGAAAAAAGACATTTGAAGAACAAAAGAAAGTAGAAAATTATATTTATCAAATAAAGTTCTCTAGAGATCTAAGCTAAAGAGGAAGTGATTTTCAGATGAATTCATACTTTCTCAAATAAAAGAACTAAAGGTGGGTGGGGCCAGAGTTTATTCATGAAGGCTTTTTAATTATAAAATTAAGGTTAAAAAATAAAGGAGTGAAGGTTGTAGCCAGTTGAATACCGACTTTTAGACAGAGAAGGAAAAATTAGTTGACTTTTCAAATTACCGTTCAAAGTTAGAGCAAATTAGAAATTATTGATAAAATCGATCCAATAAGAAGAATTATCGTAGAGATGAACTTTAGAAACTATCAGGACTTGATTCGTTGTTGATGACTTTCAAGATGGTACTGTATAGAATCTCTGGTACTGTGATTTTGTAGATACATATAATTCAGTTTATAAAACCAGATATTCGATAGTCTATAATTAAAATTAATTATAAATAATATATATACAGAAGGAGGGAGGATAGATTTGGCTATTATCCACGAACAGATGAGAGATAAATTTAAATCTAACTTCCAGAAGTAGCTCAGTTGCAGTTATCAACACCGCCAACACTTGCTAAATCAGGTTATTATAATGATTTAAGAATTTACTTGAGAGTCTCAGATTTTATGATACAAGGTGGCGATCAACAGGTACTGGTGCTGGAGGTCCAAGTGCCAATTTACAGGAGATGAATTTAAAAGAGCCCTTTTAACAAAGTTGCCACAGCCATGATACGGAGATCCCTAATACAAATGGCTCTCAGTTTTATCACTCCCGTTCCCAACTAGGTAGATTGAGCTTCTGGACACTGATATTTGAAATGTAGTTTTTCAACAAGATCAAAATGTACTAAATATCGAACAGGCGATATAGATGATTGTACCAATAGGAGAGATTCAAGTAGGTATTAGAAAGGTAAAGCTGCAAGAATTTCTTAAAAACAAGAAATTTTCTAAAATCTGATTATCTGGAAATTATATTTAGATATGTGGAAATGGAATTATGATTTTATTAAATCAGTAGTTCTTTCAGTTATTGTGCAGCAGTTTATATTTACTAAAACTTAGTATATTTGTATAATTTTTATCAGCTCCTAGTTGCTGGTTTCTCCATAGGAATGATACCTCATGGAATATTAATTTAATCTTATAGACAGTATGGTGGAAACTCTAGAGCAGCGTTTTCAAGTTACATTTTACTTGGAGGCATTAGCAGTTGCAGCCAAACTACAGAAGTGGCATCTAGTTTCTAAAAGGGATAAACTTCTGTAGTTGATGAGCCAAGAAAAATGTATATTGATAATTGCATTTTTTTCTCTTGCTTCTCTCAAAACTTAATACCAGTTCCTTGCATTTCTATTCCAATAGTAGTGCCACCATTAGCCCAGAAACTTATGAACTCAATTTGAAACTTGTTAGAGCAGTGGCTTGGTGCTTCATTTGGTTCCAAGACACCTTGCTCTTTCAACCTGTTAGTTTGGATTGGTGCAAAGGAATCATTTACTACTGAAATGACTAAAATGGTATGGAAGATTGCAAAGATGGACTGTGGGAAATGTGGTTCATAGGATTATTTATATTTATAGGATTCCTTCTTTTGGACAATGCTTGCCATATAATAAGATAGAGAATGTCAAGATTTTGCTAAAAGGATAGAGTAGAAGCTACAAAAATGGAACCTAAACATTGGTTGGCATTACGCACTGCCATGGCTGTTATTCAGTGTCTTGGATCACTTCCGACTAGGAGCGATTACAGCCTCTAAAGCTACAATGTTTACTCTTCAGAGTAATTCGTAGAAGATATCGATAGATATAAATGGTGGTATAGAGTCTTATAGGACTTATAAACTGTAATATTAGTTACTTTTGGATACTTGGAACATAATCAGAAATATGGTACCTGCATTGATGCTTTAATAAATAATATCGCCGGAATGATAGGTGGAATAATGATTTAGATTTCTCTAATGTGTGTAGTTGGATTAGCCCAGTAACTTCTTCTTAAATTGGAACTTCATTCAGACTACCAGTTATTTGCTACACCTATATTTCCACTTTGCTTATAAAATTGATTATCGATTTCCAGGTGCAGTAATAGATTTCTTGCCACATGGCTGCGATCTAGGAGATGCTGGATCACCTGCTTCTGGCTCAACATTGGACCAACATCTGGACTTAATGCTGACAGACAGCGATCATATAATGGATACTTGTGTTCTCATTTTATACACTGCAATATTTTATTATTAATCAGTGGATTGGTGGGTCTTCTTCTAATAAAACAAAAATATTAAAAAGCAGGGAAATTTCACTATTTCTCTGATAGAGCCATTTGAGATAACAACATATTTTATTATTTAAATTTTAAAATCAATTTCTACTTGAGATTGCTAATATAAATTTCTATTGGGAAGACCAGTCAGATGTAACATCAATACCCAAGTTTTCTTAAAGATTGTTCATCATTTCCTCCCGGATGTGAGTTAGGTGACTTGAACTCCCTTAGAGTTGAGAAAGTTTGATACAGAGGCAACTTCTGCCATTAGTTTATTACTGTAGTAATACTCAAAGCAATCAAAATTTCTTACACAATCTAGGAATATTTTATTTTTAAGTCTTTTCTTTTAATTTAATAATTGGTTTTCTAATATTTCTTGGTAGAGTCAAAATAATTCATCATCAAATTTTGAATCGATAACTTTAAAGGATTTAAAATTGCGTAGAAGAATTGCATCATAAGAGATTTTTCACTGCTGATAATTTCTCATCTGGCACATTTCAATGCAATTGGAAGGTCATTAACTTTTCATCTTTCTCTTTCTATTTATTTGAATTTTTTTTCTTTGCATAAGCGCCAGCTTTGCCTTTAACTTCTTCAAAACTAGGCTTTATATGATAAATTCCAGCTCTTTTAAAAAAGTTTCAAGATCAGAATATTACCTTTTTATAATCACAGCCAGTTTCAGATATCTCTTCTAATGATTTTCTTATTTACAATTACAGGTTTACAACTCATCGTCGACAGTTTAGGAGCCTTTCTCTAACCAACGCCCTTATCAGTTGGAGTTGATAGATGGATTTTTTTCAGTGAATTTTTCTATAATTCTTTTAATGGTGGAGAAACTGATCTCTATTATAGTTTACAGCAGTTTCTCCATATTCTTCGATGGAATGGATCTATCTTCAACATCATTTCAGGTCAATATTTTGCTTGTAAAGCTCTCTTTAAAAGGATGTTTTCAGTAGGACATTCCATACAGGAAATTTCGTTGAATAACCAGCATTGTACCTCTTGCTTATATTTCGTGATACGAGTTGGCTCAAACCAGGTTTCATTTCACCATGCCTGGTCAGGAGCAATGTGTAACCAACCACAGGCTTTCCTGTTTCTGATCTTATTTATTTTCATATCATCCCATCACTAACTATTATATCAACATCACTTAGATGTATACTATTTCAAAATGTTTATAAGCTTTTTTTTAGTATTCCCGTCTTTCAGGTCTTGGCTGCAAGATCTGCTAGTCAATTAGTCTATCTTCACTTATCTTGTGATAACAACAGTTAACTTTTTAATTCATATTCCTACCAAATCGTCAATTAATCTAAAACATCCATCACTCATAAGTAGTACAAAGTCCCCTCTTTTATTTCTTTACTAATTATCTCCAGCAAATACAAATTCTGCTTCTCTTTATCTTTTAATTTTATTTGAGCTTTTAATTTTTTGCATTTCATCAAAACCAGGTGAAACTCTTTTTAGCATAAATCTTCTAAAAGTTTACCCACCAAAACTCGATATATAATTTGCTCATAATTATTACTTTCACACCAGGAAATATACTTTTAGGTTTATTTCTTCTAAATATTTGCTTGTAGTCAAATCCTATTTCCTTAATACCTCCATAAAATTAAAAAATAAAATAAAGTTTATATAAGACATTCCATTTCTACTCCTTAAGGAAATAAATTTTGTGAAGAAAAATTTTACTAAAGCTGCTACACTAAAATTACTCAATGTAGCAGCTCTTGGAAATTTTATTTCTGCTATTCTTCTAATTTATTTTTAGCTTCAAAAGATTCTCAATGATTTTCATCCTTCAAGACCATTTTCAATAACTAATTTATCCAAAATTCTACAGACTGTTTACCTGAATCTTGGAAATTTAACTCCTGTTGGATATAAATCATAAGCACCATCTAAAACCAGTTAGATATCAGCATTTAATTCCTTTGCAATGATGGCAAAGGATCTTTTTGAATTTATTAAATTGGCCATCTCATTTATTGTTCCTCTGGGAAGGTGCTACATTTTTCTTTTCTTTTAAAAGTTTATGTGAGTTCTCATAACCTCACTGATATCCTTATTCCTTATCTAACTCAGAACTATAATACCGAATCTATTTAATACACACATAAAGTCCCTTAAACAGACTTTCAAATAGGAAAATGGCTGCTTTAAATAAATTTTTTCTTATTCTTTTCAAGGCCTGTATAGATTGAATAGAAGCCATCTAAAACTTTTGATGATTTCCAATATATATATAGGCTTTCTTTTTTCAAGTTTTCTTTACCTCTAGCTAACTCTAAAGTAGAGTATTAAAAGAAACTACTCAAAAGCTTCTCAAATTTAAAATTAGTTACCTTCTGTAGTTTTGATTTTTTGCATCTATGTCTTAGTTATCATTGCGCCAATCTCAGTTTCCAGTTTTTCTTTGTTTTGAGCCATGTGTGGGGAAGCATCTCTGTATCACAGCATCCCTTAAATCTTTTGGATTTTCCTTCTTCAGGAGTCAGGATAAACATCTCACACCTTTCAATTTTTCATTCAACACTATACCCTGTCTCCTGATCCACTGTCACAGTTTGCTTTTTGGAGAATCTTTATTTAATTTTTATATCAGAACTTTAATCAGGGCTTTTCAAAGTCTAACTCCAGCTGTTTTAGCAAGCCTTCCTCAGTTTTCTTCACTAGCATAAGATCCAGGGTGAATAGCACAGAACTGGTTATTAAATTAATCTCTCAGTCAGGATTAATGTTTTGACCTCATTTCAATCTGTATATATCATTTCAGTTTTCCTGGTTTCCTTCAGTTTTGATGGTCTCCTGCACAGTTGAGATCAGTTTCTGGTGTATTTTGGTTTCTCAGACTGCAGATCAGGCAGTTCACTGAATATTCTTCTGTGTTTTATATTTTGGACTATGATTCTTTATCAATGGAAATCTTGACCTGGTTCTGGGGCTGTCAGGGCAGGCTGGTTCTCGGGTGATCCCGTTGGGCCCAGCATCTGTTCCTCAGACATCCATGGACAGACTAATCTGGGAGGCTCCTTTGACAGTGCCTGGTCTCAGGCTGGTCTCAATCTTGGAGATTCTCGGTTTCGGTTTTCCTCAGCATGGGTAACTTTCAATTAGTTTCTCATGCTGATTCTTCATCCGGGCAATTTTGGAAACACACTATTTTTACATTTTTAGATGGGGTTTTAGCTGTGAATTTCCTTTTGATTATTTAGGCTGCCCTTCAGTACAGTTGCTGCTGGGCAGACTATGGGGTTGATCTTTCTGCAATTCTTCTTCCGGGTATAATATCTATGAAATTTTTAATTTTTGTATTTAATATAAAATCTTTATAAGTTATTTCTAAATCTTTTTGTAGTATATATTTCTTTTCTTTACTCAATAATTATTTTCCTACTACCTCATAGTTGTTAAAACTTTTCTGCTTCTCCCATTCTATACATTTTAAAAACTAATAAAAATCTTCAATAAAATTATCAAAGTTTTTTATTATTTATTCCAGACTAAATTTTATTTACTGTGGGCTGTTTGAGATGAATTACTAAATAGGATGTATTTATTCTTGCAAACTTGTATAAAAGTGAAAATTAAGATTTGGTAAAATTTTAAAGTCACCACAGCAGTCTCCTGGTCCTTGCAAGCATTTGGATCCTAGATTGATGTGTACTAGCAAAGTTAGCACTATTTCTTAATTTATTTAGCACTGTAAAATCCTCCTTAAATTCTAATATTAAAGGCGCTTCTAAATTAACTTAGAAGACTTTGAAATTATAGTTTTTATTTTACAATTTTAGATAGTAAGCTGCAACATAGCCTAAAGGAAGTCTAAATAGCAGGCATATTACCGTAATTATTTACAACGCAACACTTAGCCAACGTTTCAGGAGATTTTTCGATCTAATCAGCTTTTTGTTTTAGTCTCGCTCGATTGGCTTGTTTTTCACTTGTCTGTACTTCGTGTAGGCAGGTAGACTCTTCTCCTCCGGGTTAAATTATTAACCATATCACCCACTATCTATAGCTAGTTTACCTTTTCCATAAATATCGCTCCTTGCTTTTAAAAATAATATTTAATATTATACCACTAATATTATCGAATAAATGCCTTATAAAATTTTGATCAGAAAATTAAAAATATTATATAATTAAGCGATTATTACAGAACATTAGAGAACGATATGAAAAGATTTTCAAATGCAGCATGGAGATATAATTCTTTGCAAAGCAACGAGTTTAGTTATATCGTGATGTAAAGATAAACTCTGTTGTATGAATTTTTTGAAAGAACAAAAACAAATTAAAAGAGTTTCTCACAGTTTATCCCGTAAGTTTGGAAATTAAAGAAAAATGTTTTAGAATTAAAATTTTCAGTTCTATGATATGAAAGGAAACTTAGTCTATTAAATTTACTTCTGAACTCGATCAATTAATTGCTGACAAGAGAAGTGTAATAAAATATTTCTGACGAAGATTTAGGAAATGTTGTGTTAAACTAATAGTAAAAGATTGGAAACATTTTAATAACTATGCTACAATGATGATTAATAAAAATGAACCATAATTATGGAGGAAAATAAATGAGCAGACGAAATTTTATTATTAATAGTGAGACAGCCTTAATTTCTCATTTTACGTTGAAAGCTGCAGATGAATCATTTCTAGAAACTTTAGATAACGATAGAATAGAAGTTGCATATTTACTATGATAATAAGATGCCAGAGAAATAAAAGATATTTATAATCCAAAATTTCACTGAGAAACCAGTTTGATGCGATTATGTATTTATAACATCAAGAGTAGCAAATTTAAGAGAAAAGCCTGATACTAATTCAGCAATCTTAGGAAAATATACTTACGATACTAAGTTGAAACTTTTTACAGAAAAATAAAATATCAAGGAAATATTTGGTATTTAGTTGAAGATGAAAATGGTAAATCTCAAGGTTATATGGCAGACACGATAATACAAAAGAGATTTTAGATTTCAAATGGCTTAGACAAAATAGGAGATTTAGGAAAACTTTATATCTTCATCTTTGAAAGATGGATATCAAATGGGAAACTACAAATACTTATGTTCCAAATCCGAGTAATGCTAATGCACAAAGAGAAAAAGATAAACATGGCATACAAGTTTGGATCACAAAACTTAATGGGAACATCTGCAAAAGGGAGAAAAGAATTTCTAGTACAAACTGGATAGATCAGTTTTGAGAGTTATTGAAGATAGAGGAGTAAAGCTTTTAGTAAAAGTTTTATCTATCTGCAGAGAATTAGAAATTCTAAAAAGCTAAAAATTTCATCTTTATCCAAGTATAAAAATGGATTTAGGAAAAAGTTGTGGCAGTTGACTTAGAAAATCAAAACTTTGTGGTTTTTTGAAAATCTAAAGAAACTAATCAATGAATTAATAAGCTATGTTTATACAAAATCTGGAATTGAAAGTAACTTGGTTATGAAACTCCAAGAGGGATATTATACAGTGCTGAGTTAAAGATATGTAATGCCTTATACAGATGAGACAGGACAAAACAAGGTTCAGCAAGATATGCGATCAGATTTTGTGAGGATATTTAGATGGGACTCTATAAATGTTCAAGAAGAGTTAATAGAGATATAAAGCAAAAGAGAATTTTACTTTAGGTACTTACACAGGAACAAGAAAATGTTTGAGAACAACTGAAGGAGATGCAATTCTTATTTTGATTGGTTACAAAGAGCTAATAAAACTTTCAAAGAACAAAAGCCAACAGAAGATGCTTCACTTTTATAGTATTTTAATAAATGTTAATAAGGAGAAAAATGAAAAATTTATAGTTTATTAGCTGTGTGCTCTTATATTAGAGCATGTAGTAGCACATGGAAAAAGACAATAGATTTAGGAATTGATTCTAATAGTAATTATTCTTTAGAAGATACCGCCGGAATAAAAAGCTTTTGGAAGATATTATTGTATTCGATCAAGAAGGAGTTACAATTAGGAGAGAAGGGAAATAATTTAATTTTTGTCAATGCTAGAATTGATTTTATTTTGATTTCAATCAAATATGATATAAAGTCAGGAATTAAGCCGTCTCTTTTCTGTTCTGCAAAAAGCATTGGGAAAACAGCCACATCATATATTAAAATAGATGGTTATACAGACTTTTATTGGTAGTGAAGGATACAATCTTGAATTGTCTGTAAAAGAGCTAGAGCAATTAAAGAATATTTGATATCTAAAAAGTGCTATCGAGAAAATATTTCTAGAGGGTTATGCAGAACAATCCAACTGCTAACAACAATACAGCAGAAGGAAGAGCTAGGAAACAGAAGAGTTGAGCTATTATTTCAAGAGGATAAAATTTATAATGAATTAGATGAACTAGAAAAATATTAGCAACAAAAATATCTAGTTTTTAAAAAATATAAGAATTTATAAAAGTATTAGGGGGATGTTAGCTAAAAGGTATGCGGGTAAAAATTGGTGGATAATATATTTACATACGAGTAGGAAGGCTAAGCAAGCTATTGTAAATTTTGGAAGAGAGTGACTAATGCTACGATAGGTTCTCTTTATGATGAAAATGAAAAATTAGTTGTTTATTCTGTTGTTGAAGAAGTCTACTAGACATCTGCACCAGAAGATCTTTTATGCTTATTCGACAAATGTTATAGGAGAAGATGACTATCTTGAAGAAGTTTATGAAGACTACTTTCTGAAGAGTATAAAGAAGAACTAAAAGGAATGCACTTTGCAGCTGTTGCAACTATGGGTGGAACTGGTGCACTTCAAATACAATTAAAAATTATATGGACACTGAGATAAGGTTTTATTACCTAATTGGATGTGGGGAACTTATAAAAATATTGTAATCGAAAATGGTGGAAAAGTTGAAACATATCAATTATTTAATGATGAGGGACATTTCAATTACGATGATTTTAGTAAAAACTTAGAGCTTGCTAGTGTACATGTAGTTCTTATTGTAAATGAACCTAGCCACAACCCTACAGGTTTTTAGAATGACTTATGAAGAATGGAAAAGAGTTGCTGAACTTATTAAAACAATAAAGAGACACAATATCATTTTTATAAGAGACGTTGCATATTTTGGAATATGACGATAGATCTGATGAAGAAAAATGCAAAATTAGAGAATTAACTATAGGATTTCCAAAAATATTTTAGTCGTTTATGCTTTTAGCTTGTCAAAATCATTATCAATCTATGGAATGAGAATAGGAGCTCAAATTGCTGATGTCATCTAGTGAAGAAGCTATTCAAGAATTTAAAGATGCTATGCCTTTTACTTGTAGAACAACTTGGTCTAATATTCCAAAAGGTGGAATGAAATTATTGTAACTAACTATTATGAAAATCCAGAATTAAAAACTAGATTTTTAGCTGAAAAGAAAGCATATATGGTTCTATTGAACGAGAGAGCAGGAATATTTTTAAAAAGAAGCTAAAGAATGTGATTTAAAATATTACCATATAAAAAGTGGATTCTTTGTAACAATACCAGTTGGAGAAAATGTTGATAAAGTTATGGCAGATTTAGAAAGTAAAAATATATTTGTAATTAAGTTTGATACTGGAATTGAGAATAGGGGCTGCAGTGTACCAAAAGAGAAAAATTGTAGGGACTTGCTAAAAATAAAAGAATCAATCGATAGATTTTAATGTTGAGGTGAACAATGGGAATAAAAATAGAAAGAAAATCCTGTTATACCTGCTATAAAAGATAATATCACTTTAGAAAAAGCTTTAAGTTCAAATAATGAAATAGTTTGTTTTATCATTATGTCAAATATATTAAATATTAAAGAATACTGTAATAAATTGAAAAGAAGCTAAGAAAAAGTTTTTATTCATATTGATATGATAGACGGACTGAACAGCACTAACAATGGAATTGATTATATTGTAAATACTATGAAACCTGATGGTATACTTACAACAAAAATCAAACGTAGTTGCTCTTATGCTTATAAAAATAATATAAAATGTAATTCAAAGATTTTTATTTTAGATAGTTTATCTTATGAGAAAAACTTTTTACAGAATATAAAAGAAAAATAAAATTGTGGCTGCAGAAATTATGCCGGGATTGATGCCAAAAATTATAAAAAGATTTCTCAAGAAACTCACGTTCCATTGATTACTGGTGGACTTATAAAAAGAGAAAGAAGATATTATAAATGCTCTCAATGCTGGAGCTTTATCTGTATCAACAACAGATACTAAATTATGGAATGAATAAAAGGAGCTCACGCTCCTTTTTATTATCAAATCACAAGTATTTGATAAATATTTTCTCCAGAATCTGTAGCAAGAACAACAATTTTTAATCCTTGATTTGCATGTTCTTTGAGTAATCAAGAGCTGCTTTTAAAGTTGCTCCACTAGAAATTCCTGCAAGTATTCTTCTTTATGACTAAGCTCTCTCATTGTTTCAAAAGCATCATCACAACTACATATTCAAAAATTCCATCGGCAAGACTTCCATCATAAACTGCTGGAATTCCTCCTATACTCATACCCATACCTTGAATTTTATAGGACCTATATATCCTTTTTGATAAAAAGTGGAGACGATGATGGTTCAACTGGATAAGTTTTATATTTGGTAATTTTTCTTCAATTTTTAGCAGTTCCAGAAAAACTTCCTCCTGTCCCTGTTCCACAGATAAATACATCTATATTATAATCTAAAATCTTTTAAAATTTCTTCGGCCGTTGTTTCATAGTGTGCCTTGGATTATTCATATTATTAAATTGGTTTGGTATAAAATATCTCTGCTTTTTAACTCTTCTAATTTTTCAAGGCAAGCTTTCATTCCTTGACTACCATCAGTTAAAAATAACTTCGTACCATAAGCTTTTCATTAATTGTATTCTTTCAATACTCATAGTGTCTGGCATAACAATTTTTAATTTTATAATTTTTAATTGCACAGATCATTGCAAGACCTATTCCAGTATTTCCACTTGTTGGCTTCCATAATAGTATCCTTGTCAACAAGTCCTTCTCTTCAGCAGCTTCAATCATTTTCAAAGCAATTCTGTCCTTTGTCCTTCTTCCAGGGTTTGCTCCCTCAAGTTTTATATAAATTTCATTTCCAAAAGTATCGATATTATTTACTTTAACTAATGGGTGTTTCCAATTAAATCAATTTGACAGAATTTGCTAACATAAAAAGCCTCCTATTTCATCATTAAAATCAATGTTATTTTATACTAAATTTTATAAAAAAGAACTCCAAAAACTAATATGGAGTTCATAATTTTTATAAAAATTTCTTTTAAATTAAAATATATATTTGAGTTCACTTATAAAGAACAATTAATAATTTATATTGCTTTTTGAGAAGCCAAATTATTTTCTAAAAATTTTATCTATTTTTCCAGCAATCAAAATATTTGGTGTAAATTTTTCTCTCATCAATTCATTTATCAATTCTTCCACTGAAACTAATTTTTCAATTCTATATCCATTTTTCTCCAGAGAAAAATAATCCGGTCTCCACTTTCCCGTTATATGAATCACTCAAACAATTTTGCAATACAAAAATCCAACTTTTCTTGCTCCTCTCCTAAATTACAGGTCCTACACAGTTACTATAACATTTTACTTCCTTGTTACTCAGCAACTAAATTTTTGAATCAACTTAGTTTTTACTGTCTCTACCTGGGTAACCAACAGGCGATTTTACAATTACAATATCTTCTTTTTGCATTGATTAAAAATATTTTTAAATTCTATGCTAGCATCACATTCATAAGTTCCGATAAATCTTGTTCCAAGTTGGACTGCATCAGCCCCTAGCTCCATAATTTTTGAATATCATCATTATCCCAAATTCCACCAGCTGCAATTATAGGAAAATCTCCCCATTTATCTCTTTCTTCTTTTTACTTGTGGAATTATATTTTCTAATTGATGTTCTTCTAAGAATAATTCCTCAGCTTTTACACCTTGATGCCCACCACTTTTTGGACCTTCAACTACAACAGCATCAGGTAATCTACCAGACATCTTCCATTTTTACAGATCAATTTCATGGCTCTTGCAGATGAAACAATTGGAACTATAGCTACATCTGGATAGTTTTTCAACAAGCTTTTGGTAATTCTAAAAGGTAAGCCTGCACCTGTAACAATAATGTCAGCTCCTGCTTCTAGTGCATCTGAAACAACTCTTTCATATTCTGTTATTGCGTGTAATATATTACATGCTAAAAGGTTTATCTCCACAAATTTTTCTTTGCATTTTTAAAAATTTCTATTAAGGCTTCTTTTTGAATAAAGACTTTCCAGAACCTATAGGTCTTCCGTTTACGACTGCAAATTTTAGATTTTGGTAATAACCTGAACAAATTCCACTAATTGTTCCTAAGCCACCATTTTTGAAACTGTTCCTGCTAGTTGATCCCAACTAATACCTACTCCCATTCCACCTTTTGTACTATTGGTTTTTCTATATAATGTTTTCTATTTTTATTCCTTTTTAGCTCTCTCATAATGCCTCCTTCGATAAAATAACGCTTGTTATTTTATTTTTAAAAATTTGAGAACTAGCTCAAATTTAATTTTTGATAAAATTCTATCCAAAGATAAATAACATCTGTTATATTATAGCAGAATAAAAATATATTACAAGCTTTATTTTATATCGCAGTCAAAATATCTCAAAAATAACTTGATAAATAAAGGTTAGCAACTAGTCTTGAAGTTCTATCATCATAGTCATATCTGGACTTATTTCTGCAACTTCAAGAGTCAAATTCTTTTAGTCTTAGCAATAATATCTAGAAGTCTTATTGCTTGTCTTAGTCTAAATTCCAAATGTTTGCTGGAGCACTTACTCCCTGGAGCACAAGTGATATGGAAAACATCTGTACAAATTGTTAGATGTATATAATCATTTCTTTCTAATATAGGGTTTATATTTAAATCACTTAATTTTTCAATATCTTCTGCTAAGAAGTAAGTTACTCCAAAACTTTTTGCTCTATCAAATAATCTTTTTGTATTTGAAAATCTTTGTATTCCTATGACGTTGTAATCAAATTTAATATTATCTCTTTTACAATCATTTGCAATTTGATAAAAACATTGTTCCAGAGTTTGCTCCTTGCTATATTCTCTCATATCAAAGTGAGCATCAAAACTTATGATTCCAACTTTTGGATCTGCTGATTTTGATTTTTGCAAAATTCATTATACCTGTATAAGTTCCGTAAAGCAATATCATCCCCCACCCATACATACAACAAAATAATTCTTTGATTTTAGTTTTGTGACAGTATCAGCTAATTGTTGCTGAGCTTCTTCTAATTTTCCTCCCACAACATCAATGGGAGTTTTTAAATCATAAAATTTTATACTTGTATCAAAAATTGGGAAATTTGAAAGAGCTATCTTTAAATGTTTCCAACCATCTGCCGCTCCTAATCTCCCATTGTTTCTTCTTATACCTTCATTTGAATTGCTAACTAACAAAGCAAACTTTTTACCATCATCTGGTTCTTGCATTAATTCTTCTAATGTTTTTGCTTGGACAACTTGATGTATTCTAAGCAAATCGTCTTCGTAACCATCTATATGACCATTTCCAATCCATTTTTCTCCTTCTTTCTTAAAAATTGTAAAAACTTTTTATTAAGTATTGTAATAAAAAATCTTTCTCATTATAATTTTAGCACATTGTTATAATTATTCAAGTAAAAATATTTCTCTTTATCATATTCTATAGCTTTTTCTTCTAATAATTTAAAGTTGCAGCACCTTTTCTTTTTATATTGTTAGGCAATTTATCAAAGCAACATATATTCATAAAGCTTTGTAGCTGGGAGATGAATTGCCTTGTTTTTTTAGGTAGAATAATCGTATAATTGATATATATAATTAAAAAATAGTAAGGAGGTAGAGAAGATGATACAACTGAAAGCATACAAGTGCAGAATATACCCAACAGAAGAACAAAAATATTCATAAGTAAAACTTTTTGGTTGTATTAGACTTGTCTACAACCTTAGTATATGCAAAATGGTATAATTAACATGAAAAGTAACTATGAATTTATATTCTACAATCTTATTTTTGAAAGTAAACAAGGAGAAAATTTATAGATAATACATTTTATAAGATTAAAATCTTTTTAGAAGATACGAACAATTTTGAAGAACTTTTAGAATCCGATACTCTTATATGGGTCGATCATAGAGAATATGATGAAGATATCATCTCTTATGTGAATGAAAAACTAGAAGATAAGATAGAAAATAGTATTAAAAGATAATGGGAAACCTTATGGAGAAGATATTTATTTAAAAACATAAAGATAAGTCATTTATGATACCCTATAAGGAAAAATGGATAGAGATACAACCATTAAATCTATAAATGAGTTTATTCAACCTAAGTATGAAATTCGTTTTTGTATTGAAAGTCTTGGGAATGATACTTTGGCATTTGTGCTATTAACTAAAGATTTATGGAAACAATTAGAAAATGAATTCGACAAAGAAAAAAGTGAGCTATTATTTTTGAAGAAATAAATTTCAAAAGCAAGATGTTTGATATGGATGTGGATACTGTTTAAAAATACGTGGTGAAAGATTAGGAATAGCGTAGAACGATAAATTTTTGAAGGAGTATATATGAATACAACAAAGAATGGATTAAAAATATGAAACAGTGAAAACATTTATTAGTTGCCCCTCATGAACTATGCAGAAGTTTTTGAAAAATGAAATTCATGGATTATTTGTTTTTAGAAATGGGAGAAATCATATTTCCTACGGGAGAACTTTTGGTAAGAGATCCTTTAGTTTGGCTGAGTAGAGCAGAAAAACCTTACTTAACCAAAGTACCAAGAGGAAAGTATAGCATTGAAACTTTGGTAGCAGAAATCGAAGAAGAACACTATCGTTATGTACTTACAAGAATAAAAATTTAATGAAAATAAGCCTGTGATTTATTACGAAGCTTTAAAAGGTGATGAAAACTCTAGAAGGTGTAGATAATGAAAGTATTTTGGGATTTATGGTTGATGCAGGATTGCAACTATAGTTGATGTAGAAACAAGAGATAAATATTGTGATTTTGTAGAGAAGTGGTATAAAGAAAAATACTGAAAAATATTTATAATGATGCAAAGGAATTTAAAGAAAATGCTCATGAAAAAAATCCAAAATTTCAAAGAGAAGATGGAGACTGGATAAACTTTAAAATTCCTAATACAGATTTATCAATTCCTATGATTCAGTCTGGTTTTGGAGATGGACAGTATCCCGTATATTTTGGGTATGATGAAAAGGGAAATCTTTGTGATATTGTTTTAGAGTATATACCGATAAATTAATTTCAAAGGAGGATATATGAACTATTTATTAAACAAAGAAGATTTTATTTTTATATGAATCCAAGTATGTTTCGACTTATGAATTTGATGATGAAAAATATTTATGAAAGTTAGGGGATAAAATGAAGAAATTTGATACAGAATACATTAGCAATAAAAAAAGCGGATATAGAAGAAATTAAAGGATTATAAAAAATCTGTTTACAGAAAATAGTGAGGAGTGGATATCTATCATTGACACTTCTAAGAAAAATCCTAACTATATTCAAGTTCATTCAGATATAGGAATACTCGATGATTTAAAAACCTGTAGTGAAGTTTATTAAGTCTAATTTAAATTATGAAGCAAATGCTATAGATGAATTAGATTTTTACATAATAGAATATAGAAAATATGAACATAAAAAGAACTTTAAGCATTATCGAGCTTTCTTTGATAAATCAGAAACTATTATTTCTTATCTTGAAAAGTATTTAAATGATGAAGAAATTGATGCAGAAAAATGGATAGATGTAACAAGTGAATTTACAGAACAAATAAAAAATTGATGGAGGAAAGATTATGAAAAATAAAAACATGAATTTTTGGAGAATTAGATTTAGTAAATGGATTAGATGATGGTATGGAATTTAGTGGCGATGTTGTTGTATTGTGGGAAGAAGAGATAAATGGAATTAATACAACACTTTGGTATGGTAAACCAGCTAAAATCACAACAGAATTATTAGATAATTTTACGAAGTTTTTACAAAATTTTGATGAATATAACATAAAAAGCTAGAAAAAGCAATAGAAGAATATCTATTAGAAGATAATACATATATTACATTTCATAAAGAAGAATTAGAACTTGATTTACCAGAAGATGTAAATGAATTTGTACAATGTATGAAAGTTACGAATATTGGATTATGGGCAGATGGAAGAATATAATGATTGTAGATTATATGATTTCTCCAGAAGAAAGTGATGAAATTTTAGCTGTTAAATTTGATTATAGTCTTGATATTATAGATATTGCTTGGGAAAGTTAAAAATTTAAAATTAAAGGGTAACTATTAGAACATTTTGAAAAATATGAAAGAATTCTATAAAATACTTGAACAAAACGGTAATGTTTTAGTTACGATTTATTAGTTATCAATAAACAAAAATATTAAAAATTTGGTTGCCACTAGGGCGGAATTTCCACTATTAAAGTATAGGTAGCTAGTAGAAGTACCTACTTCGTAGGAAGCTTCCACCTCTTTAGGTGGGAGTAGTTCACATTATATACTTCATATTTATTTTTGAAAATGAAGAGAAAAATATTTTTTTCTTCCCTTTTTAGCAATAAAATTTATTTTTAATTTTTAACGAATAATTTAAATTTTATTTAATTATTTTTGCTACCTTCACTAGAACTTTTTTTAGAAAATAAAAAACGAAGCTATTGAAAATTATAGCTTCGTTTTATTTTTTAATATTAAATTTATTTTTAAAATGTTCTCAGGAATTTTCTTATCTCTAAATAATCTATCTGCTATGTAGATAAATGGTGTATCACAAAGTGCAACAATAAATTTTATGATATAAGTTGAAATAAAAATATTAATCATTATATCAATAGGATATACTCCATAAAAAGCTATCGTTGTGAACACAGCATTATCCAAAAGTTGACTCACCATTGTACTTCCATTATTTCTAAGCCAAATATGTTTTTAGCTGGAAATTTATCTCTAATTTTTTTCATAAAGCACACATCGTGAAATTGTGAGATCAAATATGCAATAAGAGAAGCAACTGCTAATCTTGGTAATAATGAAAAAATATTTTTACACTATCAAATAATTCCACTCCAGCTTCAAGTGGTGTGAAATGTATACACATTGCATTATCAAAGTTGTTGCTATAAGTGAGAAGAAACCAATTTTAACAGCTGTTGTTGCTGCTTTTTCCCATGATTCTCACTCAAGATATCTGTTACTAAGAATCCTCCTGCATATAAAAATATTTTCCAAGAGTTGACTCCATACCAAATAAATTTACCAACATTACCACTTGCACATTTGCAAGTATCGTTGAGATTGGCACCCAAATATATAGTCCAATCTTTCCAAATTGTTTATAAAGCAAAAAAGTATACAAGAAAAATTTATTACCAACATTAAAAACCATAAAAAATATTGTGCATCATTGTTCAAATACCCCCAAATCTTTGTTATCAATTAAAATTTCTATTCTTTCATCATCAAAAAGCCACTTCATATCATTTACTATCCATTTTACAAGTTCAGGATCTCTTTTAACTTCTGTCCCGTTATCTACAAAAACATTTATTGTTATTGCTTTTAAAAATTTTTCAAGCCAATCTCAATATCTTTTTGTATCATTTCTTTTGTTTGTCCCTGAGTTGCAACAAGCAAACAAACCGAATAAATTTTTGGAGAGCTCCCTAATCTCATCTAAAAATATTTTTTTCTATAAACATTTCTTCTAAACTCATTATCAAAACTTTTCAATACCTGTTCTAAATCTTATTTCAACTTTTTCTTTTCATCGAAAAAAATTTTTATAATTTCATCCAAACGAGATAGATACGAATAAAAAAATTTCAAAATATAAAATTTTTATATTTTTCTCATAAACTATTTCTCTAATTTTTTTCTAAAGTGAATTTCAAACACAGATCCAGAATTTATAACTTCAAAAATTCCAAACTCTCCCGTTATCTCCTCCAAAGCTTCAAAAATTTACTTTATTAATTTCATTTTCATCTGTGGAATTGTCCTCGATGTAATTACAAAAAGCACACTTCCATAAGCACAAGGAAAAGATTTTTAAAAAGCACTATTTCTCTTTCAAATTTTCCTTCTACCTTACTATATCTTATACCCATTACTCCTTTTTTTCCTTTTCTAGTACCTCTTTTTAATTTTTCATAATAATAAAAATTTAATTTATAAATAAAATTAATAATAGAGACTACGGTTTAACGGAAGTACCCTAACTGGAAGCTATCAAAGTGAGCGGTTAAACGGAGCGGAAGTTGAGCTAAGTGAGTGCCGTCCGTCAGTGAATGTTTAGCTTCCAGTAGGAGTATCTTGCCGTTGCTAGTAGAGCTATATTAATTTTATAAATTTACTTCTATGCAATAAAAAGAGGGACTTGTCCCTCCAAGTCTAGTTTTTAAAGATGGTTCTGCTAGCACATCTATTATTTAATTTTAATTAAATTTTTCTAACAATGATTGATATTGTTTAGCAAGTATCTTCACTGTAAACTTTCTAATAAATTGATACCAGAAGAATTGCATATTTTTCATTCCTCTTAAAGAATCTTGTAACATTCTTTTATAAAATCATGATTCTTCATAACTCAATTTTCAATTCAGTAGATTCTTTTTAGAAGCTACATCGACAACATAAGTCAAAAATCATAAACTCCTTTGTATTGACTTGTTGAATTTGTATCAACAAATTGTTTTTAGCTTCATTTATAAATCTAACTAGGGTTTTTATCTCCTTTTTCTAATTTCACAGAATATTTTTCTTTTTACCTTTTCCTATTTTTGAATACTATTCATCATTCCCATCATTGATGACATATTATTCATTTCCATAGGATTCAAAGCTCCTGGATTAACTCTAGCTGTTTTCATATTCTATCACTCCACTTTTTCCAATTATTTTCTAATTTTCATCAATATCAATTGCACCTTTTTCTCAAAAATTTTAGGAACATCTTTTGTCAAATCAATTATTGTTTGAAGCCTCTCTAACTTACACTCTCCACCATCAACTAAAATATCAACATTATTTTTATTTCATCTGATAGTTCATCATAAGATCTTGGAGTAGCTTCCCCGAAATATTTGCACTTGTTGTTGCTAAAACTCCACCTACAAGTTCTATAATTTTTATTGATAAATCTAAATTAGGTATTCTCACACCAATAGTATCTCCACCAGAAATCATAATACTTGGTATATGTTCTCTAGCTTTTAAAATCACGAGTCAATGCTCCCGGCAAAAAGCCTCTCTAATTTTTGTAAAAGTTCTCTTTCTTTCTCTGTAACTTTTGCAACCTCATCGACCTTATCAACAGAACTTAAAAAGTGCAATAAGAGGGAAGAAAAACTTCTACTCTTAGCTTGATATACATTATTTTATACTTTGTTCGTTAGAAATAATAGCACCTAAAACCATAGACAGTATCTGTTGGATAAATAATAAGTTTTTCCAGATTTTTATTTCATCTGCTAAAAACTTTGCCATTTATTTTCTCAACATCAGAAATTTTTCAATCTTAATGTATGACATCTTATTTAAATAATTCTGACACTGATTTATTATTTACTATTCTTTCTATTGCATCAGCAAACACTTCATCAACAGATAAGATTTTTACTTTGTCTATTTTTCTTTCAGGTAATGCTATTGAGTCTGTTATTATTACTTCTTTTAAAGCACTTTTTCTAATCTATCTACTGCAGGGATCAGAGAACACTGCGTGAGAACAACAAAGCATAAGCTTCGATTGCTCCTCTTTCAACTATTGCATCAGCACCATTTGTGATAGTACCTGCTGTATCTATCATATCATCTATAAATATTGCAATCTTTCCTTCAACTTCTCCGATTAAGTTCATAACTTCTGATAAATTTGGTTTTGGTCTTCTCTTATCAATGATTGCAATCTTACAATCCAATTTTTCAGCTAATTTTCTTGCTCTTTTTACTCCACCAATATCAGGAGACACAACAACAACTTTTATCTCCCATTAGTCCTTTTTCTTTTGAAATATTTTTGCCATCAATGGTAGCCCTTGCATATGATCGAAAGGAATGTCAAAGAATCTTGAATTTGATCAACATCAAAGTCCATAGCTACTACTCTATTTACTCCAGCAGTTGTCAATAAATTAGCAACAAGTTTTTGAAGTAATTGGTTCTCTTGGTTTTGATTTTCTATCTTGTCTTGCATAACCATAATATGGAATAATTACGTTTATTGTTTTTAGCTGAAGCTCTTTTTAGCATCAACGAATATTAAAAAGTTCCATCAAATTTTCGTTTACTGGTTCAGAAGTAGATTGAACAACAAAAATATCTCTTCCTCTAACTGTTTCCTCAATTTCAATATAGATTTCTCCATCTTTTGAATCTTTGAATTTCAGCCTTTCTAATTCCATTCCACATTTTGCAGCTATAGCTAAATCTAAATTTGAATTACCAGCGAAAATTTTAACATTATCATAACTTAACATTTTATTTTTCCACCCTTCCTTTATTATTTGTTTACTTCTTGATACACCAAGAGAGTCATTAGGGTACGTCTTTAGTTATAACAGAGCCTGCTCCAATAAGAGCATTGTCTCCGATATTTACTGGAGCAACAAAGCATAGTGTCACTTCAATAAAAAGCATTTTTTTCCAATTTCAGTTTTAAATTTATTTTTTTACCATCATAGTTACAAGTTATAGTTCCTGCTCCTATGTTAGTTTTTCTCTCCTACATGAGCATCACCCAAATAAGTAAGATGCCCTGCCTTAACTCCTTTTTCAAGCACAGATTTTTAGTTTCAACAAAGTTTCCAATATGAACGTCTTCTTTCAAAATGAGATTTTTGGTCTCAAGTGAGCAAAAAGGTCCAATAGTAACTCCATTTTCAACAATACTTTCTTCTATTACAGAACTTTTCAATTCTAACATTATCATAAATTTTACTATCAATTACTCTTGTTCCAGATAAAATTTTTGAGTTTTCTCCGATTTCTGTATTTCCTTGAAGAGTAACATTTGGATAAACAATAGTGTCTCTTCCAATTTTTACTTCATCATCTATGTAAGTTGTAGCTGGATCAATTAAAATAACTCCTGCTTCCATAAGAGAAATATTTTTCTTTCTCTCAAGACTCTTGATACAAGAGCCAATTCAACTTTTTGAATTAACTCCTTGAATTTCCATTGCATCTTTTTAGAGAATAAGAAATTACTTTTTATTTTCTTTAGATAAAATTTCAACAACATCAGTTAAATAATATTCTCCTTTTTTTCGTTATTATTATTTATCTGATTTAAGGCTCTAATTAAATCTTGAGCTTTGAAAATATATACTCCTGCATTAACCTCTTTGATTTTTCTGTTCTTCGTTAGCTTCTTTCTCTTCAACTATTTTTAAAACTTGATCATCCTTTTTAAATACTCTTCCATAACTAAATGGATTTTTCAAAAAAATAGCCGTTAAAAACTATTCCATCTGCATTTTTCTTTTTATATATTTCGTAAAAATTTTTCAAAGTCTCTTTTTCTTATAAGTGGAATATCTCCGTTAACTATAAGAACATCTCCATCAAAATTTTTAATTTTTTCTTGAGCCTGTTTAACAGATGACCAGTTCCTAATTGTTCCTCTTGAACAACATAGCTCACATCTCCCAAAACTTCTAAAACTTTTTCTCTTTTATGCTAATATCAAAAATGTTTTCTTCAACATCAAGAGCATTTAAAAGCTTCCATAATTCTCACAACCATTGGTTTTGCCGTGAGCCAAATGAATAACTTTTTGGCAGTTCAGATTGCATCCTCGTTCCTTACCTGCAGCCATAATAATTGATTTTTAAAGACATAGATTCCCTCCAATTAATTTTTAGTTAATTTATCGTATGCTTCATTAATTTGTTTCATTTTATCTTCATAGATATCACTTTCAGATGAATTTGTATATCTATCTGGATGGTGTTCTTTTACAAGTTTAAAATACGCTTTTTAATTCGTCAGCACTCGCTCCTTTTTGAACACCTAAGATTTGATAATATTTTGATTTATCTTCTTGGTACATTCCACCATAATAATTACCTTGAGAATTATTTTTGACTACCATATCCATAATTTCCATAAGTATTTTTGGTTAAATCCACCAGTCCCACCAAAAAAATTCTCTAAAAATTCTTTCAGCTTCTTCTTGATTTACATTTCCATAAAAAGTTGTTCTATTTCTATTACTTGATCTATTTGAATAAGTTTTATTTTTCCATTTTTATTTTTATTGCTGACACTAAAAAGATACTAAAATCAAGCCAATATCCAAGGCCAATAATTTATTGCAAGTGCACCAATAAAATATATAAGTATACCTAGTATTATCAACACTGGTAAAAAGTATTTGCATTCAATCACCTTCTTTATTTGTAAAACTCTACTGTTCATTATAACATATATAAACTTTTACAAACTCTTTTAAAATTAATTTTTATAAAAAAATTTTTCTATGATATAATTAAATAAAAATTTTTATAGAAAGGAGTCGTATATGGAATTAGAAAATAAAAATTTAGAAAGAAAAATTAAAAATCAAAAATTGAATTGATAAATTAGCTAGTCCCTTGACGAAAAATTTATTTTGTTTTTTTATTTTGGTTTTACTTTTACAAATCCCTTTTACTTTTTGTAAATAGTTTGATATCTGATAGAAAATATTTGCACGAAGAAACTATTACGAGCATAGGGAAATGAATGGGAGAGGCACAAAAATTATTGCTCCTGTTTTAATTAGAGATTATGTAGAAACAAAAACAACTTCTACCTATGATACAAAAGGTGAGAAAAAGAAGTAATAAATAATTTTAATAGAAAATTTGCTATTTTACCTGCCGAACTTAATGCTGTAATAACAATTAAAGACGAAATCAGAGAAAGAGGAATTTACTCTGCAACAGTTTATAATGCAAATATAAAATTAAGTGGATACTTTTCAAAAAGATTTTCCCTAGTGAGTTGCTAGAAGGACAAACTTCTATTTCTATTGGTCTCACAGATACAAAGGCTTTAATGAAAATTAATAAATTTAAAATAGGAAATATTGATAAAGAATTAGAAGCTATGTCTGGAACGAAAGCTGACAACTTATATTTGGATGGAATATCTGCTTTATTGCCAGAAGAATATAGTACAATTTTTGAAAATGAAAAATTCCTTTTGAGATTGATATAGATTTTAGAGGAAGTAAGAGTGTTTTCGATATTGCCTTTAGGTAAGAAAAATCATTTTACTATCACATCAAATTGGACTTCTCCAAGTTTTTGTAGGGTATATTACCAACTGATAGAAATATAAATGAAAAATGGTTTCACGGCTAACTGGGATATTTCTAATTTAGTTAGAAATTATCCTCAATTAATTGATTTGACAAAAGATTTAAACTATTCTGATTTCTATACTAAAAATTCGATGATTCTTACTATGAAAAAGAAGATGGAGAAGCTATTGCCAAAGTTAATTTATTTGATTCTGTAACTAACTACACTCAAATTAATAGAGCTTGTAAATATGGAATTTTTATTTATAATGATGACCTTAGTTATAGTTTATATTTTTGAAATTGCAAGTAAAAAGTTGCTCATTATATTCAATATGCTGTTGTAGGGAGCTTCACTAGTCATATTTTATCTATTACTTTTGGCTTTCTCCGAACACATAAGTTTTGAATGGGCTTGTTTAATTTCATCACTTGCAATAGTAATTCCTAATTCATTATACATTACAAGTTTGACTGCCAATAAAAATTTGGAGTAGGTATGTTTTTATTTTTAAGTGGAGTCTATGCAATCTTATTCTCTATTTTGAGAATGGAGCAATATGCTTTACTAACAGGAACATTATTGATCCTAGCTATTCTTTATGTAATTATGTATATTACAAAAAGTGGAAATCTTCCAAGCTATTGATGAGTAATAAAATTTGTTTGTTGACAAATTTTAAAAATTATAATATACTTTATAGCATATCGTGGGGATATAGCTCAGTTTGGGAGAGCGACGCACTTGCACTGCGTAGGTCAGCGGTTCGATCCGCTTATCTCCACCAATAATAAAAAAATAAAGTCTTAGATTTCTCTAAGACTTTTTATTTTTCTTACTTCTTTTTATTGTGTAAATATAAATAAATCGCCGTACTAATTATTGTAAATCCACCTATAAAACTAAATATATCTGGAACAGTTCTAAATAAAACGTAATCCATAATCATACTTGTAATTATTATCACATAATTATAGATTGAAACTTCTGAAGCTGGTGCAAAAGTATAAGCATAAGTCAGACCAAATTGTCCGAGTGCTGCTGAAATTCCAATTCCACCAAGAAGTAATAAAAATTCTTGCATATTAGGCATAATAAAATTTTTCATCATCAAGGGGTAAGAGCAGATTACAGACAAGAGTGAAAAAAATAAAATACGTTAATCTCAGATTTCACTTTTCCATTTAAATATCTAATTATTGTATAAGAAAAATCCTGCAAGTACTGCTGAAAAATAATCCAACCAAACTTGGAATAACTTTGTCATCGAAAAGTGTTGGCTTTATAACGAAGATAACTGCAAGAAGCATTAAAAATTATTCCAATTACTTGTTTTTCTATCAACTCGTTCTTTTAAAAATATACAAGCACATATTGTTACAAAAACTGGAGATAATTTATTCAACATATTGGCTTCAGCCATCGTTAAATGTTCAAGAGCATAAAAATTTGCCACCATTCCCACAAAGCCAAAACGATCTGCCGAATACAAAAGGAATATTTGGTCGTGCAACTTTTTATTGATTCTTGTTCTTTGAATAAAATAAATGCAGAAAGTATAAAAACTCACTGAATTTCTAAAAAATACTTTTTCATATGTTGGAATATTTGGTAAATATTTTACAGCTATACCCATAAATGTAAAACCTAAAACGGATATGAGCATCCAAAATATTCCTTTCGTTTTACCACTTATCTCCATATTGCCTCCAAAAATTATTTTTTTGTTTTTATTTTCCCTTTTTAATTTTTATAAAATTATAATTTCCTTTTAACTTTTTCTCTTAAAACTAAATAAATTTGTATTTGGAAAAATTGCTATTCTTCTTATTTGATATAAATCATCAGACAAGCAAACTGAACCAGAATCTGTTGCTACTCCAAAAGTATAACCTGCTTCTTCAACCATCTTCTTAACTATGATCATTTAAAAATTCCCATAAGGATAAGCAAAAAGTAATAATCTCTCTTCCAATTTTTCTTCCAAAAGGTTTTTAACATCAACAATTTGATGTTTGATCTCATCATTAGATAATTTATTTAATTTTGGATGATTGAAAGTATGAGCACCAAATTCAATTCCATAGTCTTGCATTTCTTTTATCATCTCAACTGACATCAACGGAAAAGATTTTTCTCCATCAGCTTTCACATCCCATTCGTTATAAGTTGATTCTCCCATCAAAAATATTGTAGCCTTAAAATTAAATTCTTTAAGGATTGGAAAAAGCTAATTCATAATTATCAACATAGCCATCATCAAAAGTTATGATAATATATTTTTATTTTTTTATCAAATCTGTTTCTCCAACCGATGTTATTCAAATCTTTGAAAGTTATCACAGAAAAATTATTATCTTTTAAATATTTCATATGCTCTCTAAAAATATTTTTCATAAATATAAGTACCATCTATATACCTTCATTTTTCTGATTTATTTATAACTCTGTGATACATCACAACAGGCACTTCATATTTTTCTTATCGACATACAAGTCAAAAATATTTTTCTCGATCTTGTCCACTATTTGTTTCAAATTAGTTTCGTTATAGATTATATCTTTTTAATTCTCTTCACCAGATAAAGATAAACATTTTTATATCCTCAAGCAAAAAATATTTTTAATCTTTGGATATTTCATAGCACCAATATCACCAAAAATTTGAAGCTAAAGATTTTGATAAAGTTCCTTTATTAATTGCTCCTCATGTACTCATTCTCTCCAACTGCAATAACAGAAACTTCATTGAGCATTGCTTCAAAAGCAACACGCCCGCACCAATAACAATATCTGATTCTTTCATCTTTGCTTGTAAATCTGAAATATATCCGATGAAGTCAATGCCTTTATCTTTAAATTTTAAAAATCTCTCAGGTACTTCTTTCCCACCAATAATTCTCACTTTTAAAATCTTTCAAAATATTTTCATCAGTTAGAATTTCTAAAAAGATCGTAAGCAACATCTCCTTTGGGTCCTGACAATCTACCAATGATCGAAATAATTTTTATCTTTACTCAAAGCATCAATTTCTATCTCTTCAAAAATTTATAGGATTTGTTATAACAGAAATTTTATTTTTCAGCAAAAACCTATCATCGACCATATGTTTTTTTATATTTTCACAAACTGCTATCGAATAATCTCCAAAAAAGCCTTGATAAGTTTTCTACTGAAATGAACAGGCTGTCTCACCATGAGTTGTTGTAATAAGAGTATGCCTAGCAACTTACAAAGCAAGCTGACAACTCCATGATGAAGCTCTTGAGTGAGCATAGAACTATATGTATGTCATTATCTTTTATAAATTTATATAAAGTTTTAATATGATTTATTCTTTTTCCTAAACTTCTTTTATTAAATTCAAGTTTGATATACTCAGCTTTTGTTGGAACAGTAGAGTGTCTGAAAACTATAAAAACTTTATTACCTCTTGCAATAAGTTCATCAGCTATAGTTGTTGCATAAACTTCTGCTCCAGTTATTTCAAGTTGAGACAGTGCCATAAGTATATTCACAGTGAAACACCCTTACAAAAAAATCTATAAGAATTTACATTAATAGCATCATTTTCGATTGCATTATCGATCTCAGCTATCATTCTAGGGAATATCCTCTGGAAGATTTCCTTTTAAGTTTAAATAATTTGAGCATGGTTGGCTCTAAAAATTATAGGCTTCGTTATTTTTGATGGATCAATACTTGAAAGACAAGTCTCATCTCTTTTAAAAACTTCAACTCCCTCAAGATAATCATATTTACCTTGTTGCATTAAATCATAAAAGCTCTGTTCCTTCATATAATCTTAAATTTAAAATGCTTGCATACTTTGGAGAAATATCAGTAATGATTTTGGCAGAATTTATTGCATGCATTTTATTATCTTGAAATTTTCCCATAAGCCCCCTGCAATCAAAGTTATAGATAAATCAATTCCCGTATCTTGAATTTTTGCAAGCTCGACAACTCTTTCTGCTCTAATTCCTTTTTGATAAATTTCAAGGCATCATTGTCTCCACTTTCAACTCCAAGATAAACAAGAGTCAAACCTTTTTCATAAAGTTTTTCAAAATCTTCAACAGATTTTTGATGAATGGCAATGGCTGTTCCATAAATCGAAAACTCTTTTTACATTCTGGGAAAAACTTCTTTTATATAATCCAAAACTTGAACTAAAAATTTCTGTTGGCACAACAAGTGCATCCCCATCGGCTAAAAATATTTTTCCACAGATCTATTTTTATACATAGCTCTAAAAGCATCAATATCAGATTTTATATCTTCTATTGGTTTAATAACAAATTTTTTCCTTATACATACTACAAAAACTACATTTATTATGTGAACATCCTAAAGTTATTTGTATAATCAAGCTATATGCTTCACTAGGTGGTCTATATAGCGGAAAAATCATATAAATCAAACATCTTATATATCGTTCCTTTCTTTTTAAAAATTAAAGATTAAAAATTTCAATTAATTTTTCTTCCTATTGCATCCTCATTATTTTTCCTACAACTTCAACATCAGGTAAAAGCAGCTTTTAATCTCTCACTACCATTTCCCATAGATGCAAGGTTTGCCAACAAAAACTTAACATTTCATAATCATTCATACTATCACCAAAAGGCAATTACTTCTTCTGGTTTTATTTTTAAAAATTTCTAGAACTTTTTCAGAGTCGAAGCTTTATTGACCCCCTTTTTTCATAAACTCCAAACAATATGGAGATGATACTGTTATACTCAAATCATTTTTGAATTTTTTTCTTTGACTTCGTTTTCTAATTTTTCAGTATCTTCAGGTTCAGCAATAAAAAAATACTTTTTGCTACATCATCATTTTTTTATATTTATTCAAGTCAGTAATTTTAAAACATATATCCTGATTCTTGATGAAATTCAACCAAACCATCAACTTCATATTCAATAAACCAGTCGTCATTGTGATAAATATTTCTATGATATTTTTTTCTTATCCAAATCAAACTCAAAAGTTCATTCACAAATTTTTGGAATATTTTCAGAAACAATCTCATTATTATTTTCATCATAGAGCTCTTGCCCCATTCGATGTAATTAAAAATGATTGTAAATTTAATTCATCTCTATAATGTCTTGCATCAAGATAAGGTCTCCCTGTTGCAATTATAAATTTCACACCTTGAGATGATAATTTTTATGACTCTAGCTGTGTATTCAGAAACTCTGTGTTGATCATTAAGTAGAGTTCCATCCATATCACAAACTACTAATTTATAACTCATATTAACTCCTTAATTTAAAAATAATATTTAATTATTATATCACGTTTAAAAATATTTTTCTATGCAGTAAATCTTTTAATAAGTTAATAATTCTTTGATATTAAATAAAAATATATGTTATAATAAAAACAAAAAGGTGATTTTTATGTATAACGAAATGGAGCTTTTAATTTTCTCATATATAAATTCCAGCTACGACATCGACATTCAAAATCTTGTTTATAAAATTTTTAAATATTCTTTTGCTACAAAAATTTTAATATTTTTCTGCTAGCCCTATAAATAAAAATATTTTTGAAAGAAAAATTTTACTGAAAAAATATTGAAAAATTTCTGATATATTTACAGAAAAATTTTTAATAATATAGAAAAAGATATTCAAAAATAATTTCAAATTGTGAAAAAGAAAATATATTTTTATTCTTATGCTGATAAAAATATCCTAAAAATTTTCTTAAGATCAATAATCCTCCATTCATTATTTTTTTGTAAAAGGTAAACTTCCAACAGATGACGAATTAAAAATTCATTTGCCCTTGTTGGGACTAGAAAAAGCTAGTGAAGAGGAATAAAAATTTACTGAAGACATTGCTCATTATTTATCTGAAAATAATATGTATAATATAAGTGGCTTAGCTTTAGGGAATAGATAGTGTGGGACATTGGAATACGCTTTCAAAAACGGGAGCAATTTTAGGTCAAGGGCTTACAACAAAAAATTTATCCAACTGAGAATATAGGATTGGCTCAATCTATTCTTGAAAAATAATGGATTTTTATTGTCAGAATTATTTCCTATTACTCCTATTTCAAAAATTTAATTTAATAAAAAGAGATCGTTTACAAGCTGCTTTAACCTCAGGGATTATAATTGCTGAAACCGATATCAAAGGCAGGGACTATTAATACTTTTAAATTTGCAAAAACTCAAAAATAAAAAATATTTTTGTAAGTGATATTAATAAAAATTTTATTGATAAATATTATAAAGACTTAACTATTATAAAAATAGTGAGGACTTTTGAGAAAAAAATTAAATAATTTGTATAAACAAAAATCTTTATTTAATTAAATAAAAAAAGAGCTGTTACATTTAATCACTTAAAATGTAACAGCTCTTTGAAAACTATTTTTAATCATTCAATTTCAAAAACTGATACAAATGCTTCTTGTGGAATTTCAACATTTCTATACTCTTCATTCTCTTCTTACCTTCTTTTTTTGTTTTTCAAGAAGTTTTTCTTTCTTGTTATATCTCCACCGTAACATTTTTGCAATAACATTTTTTTCTATATGCTTTTATTGTTTCTCTTGCAATAATTTTTGAGATCCAAGTGCAGCTTGAATTGGAATTTCAAATTGTTGTCTTGGTATAACTTCACTCAATTTTTGACAAATAGCTTTTCCTCTATAATAGGCATTATCGTTATGGGCAGTAAACGAAAAGGCATCGACAGCTTTTTCAGAAACTAAAATATCAACTTTTAACAAGATTTGAAACTTTTGTATTCACTCAATTCATATTCAAAAGAAGCATATCCTTTTGTTCTTGATTTTAATTTATCGTAAAATCAATTACAATTTCAGCAGAGGTAATTCATAAGTCAACATTGATCTTGTTTCATCTAAATAATCCATTGAAATAAAAAAATTCCTCTTTTTCTTGACAAAGTTCCATAACATTTCTACATATTCTTTAGGAACAACAACTTTTTCCCCTGATGTATGGTTCTTGTATCGTAATTTTTCCACGACCTGGATCCTGGAAATTCACAAGGGTTATCTATAACATGTTCTTCAAGTCCATCTATGCTAACTTATATTCAACTGATGGTGTTGTAGAAATTAAATCTATATTATATTCTCTTCTCAATCTTTCAACAATTATTTCCATATGAAGTAAACCTAAAAAATCACATCTAAAACCAAAAACCTAAGGCAAGTGATGTTTCAGGAACAAAAAGTTAGTGAGGCATCATTTAATTGTAATTTTTCTAAAACTTCTCTTAATTCTTCATAGTCATCTGTAAATAAAGGATAAATTCCAGCAAAAAACCATTGACTGCTGCTGGTTTAAATCCAGCCAATGGGGAATAGAGCAGGATTTTTGCAGAAGTAATTGATCTCCAACTCTTGTGTCATAAATTGTTTTAACTCCAGTTATAATATATCCAACCGATCCACTTGTTAACTCATCAGTAGCTTTCATTGTTGGAGAAAAATTCCTGTCTCTATCATCTAATTCTTTTTCAGTTGACCAAATTTTTATTCTATCTCCTTTTTAATGCTACCGTCTAAAAACTTTTACATAAGTTATAACTCCTCTGTAGTCATCAAAGTACGAATCAAAAATTAATGCTTTCAATGGAGCATTCTCATCATAATTTGAGCAGGTATTCTCTTAACAATAGCTTCCAATATATCTTCAATACCAATTCCATTTTTGCAGAAAGCAAGTACTGCATCATCAGCAGGCAAACCAATTATATCTCTCGATTTCTCTTTTACTTTTTCAGGTTCGGCTGCGGGTAAATCTATCTTATTGATAATAGGTAAAATTTCTAAATTGTTTTCTATTGCAAGATAAACATTTGCAAGAGTTTGAGCCTCAACACTTGTGCAAGCATCGACAACAAGCAATGCTCCTTCACAAGCTGCAAGTGATCTTGATACCTCGTAAATAAAGTCAACGATGCCAGGTGTATCAATCAAATTTAATTCATACTCAATGCCATCTTTAGCTTTATAAAATAAAGAGTTACGGCTTGAGCCTTTATTGTAATTCTTTTTTCTTTCAAATCCATTGAATCTAAGATTTGATCTTTCCTTATCTCTTTCAGAAACAGTTCCTGTGTATTCCAAAAAGTCTATCTGCTATTGTAGATTTTCCATGATCTATATGTGCAATTATAGAAATTCCTCTTATGTAACATTTCTCTCCCAAATTTTATTACATAATCCTATTAATTATAAGTTATTTCTTTATTTGTGTCAAATAAGAAATAAAAATTAATCTTAATTAAATCTTAATATTTGTATATTGTGTATAATAATATCAAAAATTTAATTACGATATAAAATATGATTTTGTAGGTGATAAAAATGTTTTTCAACAAGAAGAACAGATATATTTGTAGTAATTAGTCTTTCATTATTTGCTATCTGTGATATGGGTAAGAGGTGATGAAATGAAGCTAAAATTTTATAAGTAGCTAGAGAGATGTTAAGAAATATTCTCACTGGTGGACTCCGACATTAAATGGAAAAGTACATTTTGAAAATTTGCCGTTACCTATGTGCTAGCTACCATATAATGTGGATAAGTAGAAGTCAGTCTGAAGTTATCTTGAGAGTACCTTCTAATATTGGTCGGAATATTTACAGTTCTTTTTGTTGTAATATTATAGAAAATAGATAGAATCTTGCATTTTATGTGCATTTTCTTTTATTGAGTACATTTATGTTTATAAAATTAGGAGCTGAAAATACTTGGGATATTTATTCCTATTCATTTGCATTTTGTGCTTCACTGGCTCTGTACAATTATTTTCTTTACGAAGAGTTTAAAGATTTAAAAGAATGGGAATATTTTTAATTTTATCATTTTTGATAAAGGACCTATTGCAATTTATTCAGTGTTCTTACCATTTTAATTTTCATATTTTATAACTTTTCCTCAAGAGTTTTGGAAAAGAAAATGGCTTTTACTTTGATAATTTTTATTATAGCTATAGTTATTGCTTCGACTGATGGTCCTATATCTATGTATTTAGATTATGGAGATAAATTTTTAGATGTTGCAAAGACAGAAGTTAGACATTGGTCTACGAGACATGAAGAAGTTTTATTTTTATACAGATTATTTTGTTTATATGATCCTGGGCTTTTCTTTGCATTTTTGTACCTTAGTTAAAAACCAGAGAGAAAAAGATGACAGTTTTATTTGTGGACGATAATATCTTTCATTTTAGTTTCTGTTATAAATATGAGATATGATTTTCCAATTTTATCTGACTTCATCTATAAATATAGGTTTTACTTTGTGTTTATAGAACACCTTATGAAAATTTAAAAAGAGAGAAAAACTTTTATTGTTTATTCAAAAATACTTTTGTTGTATTAACTAGTCTTTGTTTTTAACTTATTTTGGTTATATGAAAGAAGAACTTTCTTTTGGATTATTTTTCTTGTATTTAGTGTTGCATATTTTTATTTTTCTATTTGTTTGCTGTAGGATATACAGAAATTAGTTAGTGCAAAAGAATTGTTATTTTACAGGACTTACAATGTTACTTGTAAATTTTAGTTCATCGTGGATATTAGAAAAGTAAATTTATGCAAAGCAATTTTATTAAGATTTGAAATTCCAGTTGATAAGGAAATAAAAATAATAATATAGCAATATATTCCAATAATTTTAGTATGGAAGATGTTTGGAAAATTGGTGAGAAATTCAAGAGAGAGATGATATCTCCACTTAATACTGAAATCTATTTTTCTTGGGGAGAAAATCTTTAGAAAAATAACTTCGATATTATGAGTTTTAATAAAAGACTTATGATTATCAAACTGTTGATCACGAAATGAAAAAGATTTTTATTTAAAAGAAAAAGGAGCTACTATAGTTTTATAGTAGCTTTTGTATAGTACTAAATAATAAAGTAGCTACTGCATTTATAAATTTTGATTTTGCAACAGCCACTTGAAAAATATTTATTTAGTAAATTTGAAAAATATTCTTGAGATAAAATCCCTCTTCATCAGGATGTGTAGAGGCAGCTTTCCATCTTGCAACTCTTTCTGGGTGGGAGCATCAGGGATGTCCTTCTGGGAATTTACTCATCAGATCCATCATAGCAGAAATTCTTCCCCATGCTAAAAGTCCACCTTTTAAAATTATTATTTTCTGAACATAATTTTATAGCATTTTCCTCCACTGATTTCAATGATCTGATTCTGGTCTTGCTCCAGGGTTCCAAGAAAATAAAGATTTTTATTTTTAAGATTAGCTAAAATTCTAATGAGTATCCATAGTCCCTTTGTCACCACCAAAATCCAAGTATTATATTTTCAAAATCATCAATTGTAATATTTTAATATCTTTTATATTTACAATTTCTTTTTCAATATTTAAAGCTTCATAAATACACACACACTGCTTTTTGTATTTTCCACTTATTGTGAACTAGCTATTAAGTTTTCATAAATTAGCAATCTCCTCTACAATTTCTGCAACCTAGACTATTTCCATTCCTTTTAAGTTGATAGCTAGCAAAATTATTTTCTATTTTAATATAATTATTTTCAAATTCTTTTAAGTAGAACTATTAATCTTTCAGGGAAAGCTCAGTTGAACAATATATATCTCGTTTAAGTCAAATTTATCAAATTGCATAAGACCTGAAACCATAGAAAGATTATTAGTTTTCTTCTTCTGTTCTTGAGTAAAAGCTCATCTCTTGATTCATATTATAACATCAATATCTTTTATATGCACACCAGCACCAAGAGGGTAATAAAATACGAGTATTGTTATTTCCTAATATATTTATAGCTATCTTTTCCATTTTGTGAGTTTTGTCAACTCTAAAAGCTTTATAACCATTTTCGACACATCTAATATAAAAAGTATTATGCAGTTGCTCATCTCTTTCTAAAACTATAAATATATACAGACTTATCGTTTTCTATCTCTTTTGAAATATTTGATCCATCGTGTATCATCAAAGAATAGAAACTAATACTATCTGCATCAACTTCTTTTTGCAATATCTGCATCTTTTAAAACTTCCTCGTCAGTTTGAGTTTGGCATAGTTATAAATAATATCTATAACATAAGACCAGAAAATTTTTTCTTAATTTTCTTTCAATTTTTCTATTACAAATTTCTGATCGTAGGTTCTGTTCAAAAGTTTTCTACCGATCTGAAAAAGTTTGTGTCAACACTTATTCTATTTACACCATATTTTTCCATAATTTCTAATTTTTCAAAAACTTAAATTATGTAAAGAGTTGTTTCGAAAGTCATTTCATAATTTTCTGCAAAAGAAAAATTTTCTCTTAAAGTTTTTAAAATTTTTCTAATTGTTTTCTTTAAATATTGTAGGAGTTCCTCCACCAAAAATACAACATCTACTTCACTTGTTTCAAAATTCAAAGTCTGAATATGTTCATTTGCATAAATAGTCAGTACATAATTTTTCAAGGTCATTATCTAATTGTTTTTCTATTCATATTACAGAACGAACAAATTTTATCACAGTAAGGGTATGAATATATATACCTAACTGTTTGTGTTTATTTTCAGTTGAGAAAGATAATTCTACAAAATTCATTTTTGCTGGCTCTTTTATTTTCAAAAAATTTTGATATTATATTCTCAACATCGTGATGAGATTTATATCTAATTTTAAACATATTTATCCTTCGTAATTTATATATCTGTAGTAGGTATTATATAAGGTTTCCATTAGTATTACAACAAACTTTACAGTCTAAGTTGTAAACTATTTTTAAACAATCTTCGTTGATTATATCTTTAGGTTTTTCCTATAAATTCTCCATTTTTGAGATTATTAGTTCCATCACAAAAAGTGAAGCTAAATTCAAATCATAATTATTATTATAACTGTCATCTTATTATTTAAGCAGATACTTTTCAAAATTTTCATAAATTCAACGGCATTATTTAAGTCTAGTGTGAGGTTGGCTCATCTAAAAGTAATATTTTTGCTTCTTGTGATAGAGCACGAGCAAAGTAAGACTTTTGTAATTCACCCACCTGATAGTGTTTCGATATTTCTATCTTTTAGTTCATTAATATTTAATATATCAATATGAACGAGCTTCATAATCTTTCTTAGAATAATTATCCAAGTATTTTTAACAGAAATCTGCCTAAAAGGATATAATCTAAAAAGCAGATACATTAGTCAATAAAAGATGAGGTATGTATAAATTAATTTTACAATTTCTTTAGACTCAGTTTTAATGTCCATATCAGCTATCTTTAAATTTTCAAAAGTCCTTCCAACTTATATCATTATAGTGAGGTTGATTTTCCACAACCATTTGGTCCGATAATTCCAGTTAAAATATTTTCTTCAAAATTTAAACATAGATAAAACTAATTTTTCCCATAGGAATAATTTAAATTTTCTATGCTTATTATACTCATTTTATTATCCTCCTACTTTTTAACGCAAGATGTGGGAAAAATGGGCTCCTAAAATTGAAGTAACTCCTACAGGTACTTCAACAGAGACTAAAATTTCTTCAAAGTATCACAAACAAGTAAAAATATTCCACCATATATTAGAGTAAAGGGAATTAATTTTTGAGTTCAAAAGGTCCTACAATACTTCTCATAATATGTGGAACAATAAGTCCAACAAAACCTATCATTCCAGAAAAAGCAACAGAGTAAGCAACGACGATGCTGATACAATTAACATATTAAATCAATTTTTGCTACACATTTATTCCCATAGAATGAGCTTGTTCGTCCTCATTAAAATATCTAATTCATTTTCTTTTAGAATAAAAATAAATGCTAGAAAATATTAAAGAGCACAATCATAATTTTGATTCAACTAGCATTACCAAGATAACCATAAGCCACATTGTAATTCTGAATGAATCCTCTCTATCAAAATAAATTGAAAAGAGAGATGAAGCCTGCTAAAAAGCTGATAATTGTTTCTACAATCAGAAGAGTGACTGACTTCTATTCTATTTCCTGCAATCTTAAAAATTAAAGTGCTGACCATCACGAGATAAAAGCTACAATACATAACTATACTCTGGAGCCAAATAAAATAAATAGAGTACTGCTCCAAAGTTGCACTTGAGGTATACCAATTATATATGGATCAGCCAATGGATTTTTGAAATATTATTTGTACAATATTACCACTGATGCTAAAAAGCATTCCGATTAAAAGCCATTAAAATTCTTGGCAGTCCATCAAAACGATTGTAGCTCATATATTCGTCCATGGGACTTAAAAATAATAATTTTTCTATTGGAATACACTCCCCATTGATAAAGAGGTGTCATTATTGCAAAAAGTTATTAAAATTGATATTAAAAATATTTTCTTCATATTTCCTTTTAGTAATAAAATTTATAGCAAGCGATTAAAATTTATATTTCATCCTGTGTAATAATTTCTTCTAGCTGCTGGATCATCAGAATTCTCTAACTAAGATTTACTCCAACGCTTTCATAATATTTAGCTCCGAAGATATTGTTAACTCTACAAACATTTGAGAATCACTTTAATTTTATAATCTGCTCTCATTAAATACGGATTTTGCTACTTTTCTCTTTATTTGTGTTATCAATAAAAGCAGCAACTCTATATTCATAATCAGCACCTACAGTAAATTTTGGTGAAAATTTCATAATCAGCTGATAGCATTAATTTATGTTTTGGAACATTCATTATGTATTTTCCTTCTTGCTCTTTAATTGAAGATATTTTTGCATTAATGAATGAATAAGATTCTTTTTAAAGTTAATTTTTCAAATATTTCAGCTGCAGAAATCAAAACCATATCTTCTGATTTTTTCCAATGTTTGTAGTTGAAAGCTTTGTTATGTAATCGGGGTTCCACCTTCAAAAACAGTGGCAATTTCATCTTTAGTTTCACTATAATAGATATCAGTACTTAAAAGAGAATTTGCAAAATAATCATTTCCTCCTAATTCAAATTGATTAGTTTTTCTGATTTTAAATTATTCACTATAACAAATACTCTTGGATTTACTTTTAACTTTATCAACTAGATGTGCAGGAGCTCAGAGTAAATGCTCTTTCGTATTTTACATAAACATTTCCTGTGTCAGAGTATAAAGTAATTAATTCCCTAAAATTTCCCAGCTCAGTTATTCATGAGACTTATTTTATGAGATGAAGAGTCAGTTGCATTTTTCTATCTCCATTATATTTTGATTTTCGTATCTCAAACCTTGTGAAAGTCAGGTTATCTAACTTTATAAGTATTTAATGCCACAAAGTTTTCGAGATGAGTGATCTAATTTTGTATCAGCTAAATTCATTTTTCCAACTAAATCAAACACAGATTGCATCTCTTCATACATCGTTTTGAGTATGACCCTAATCCATTTAAATTTTGCCTTCCATTTGCATCATAAGTAAATTTATCTTTTATTTTTATTGTAGTATCTTCAAATTTTGAGTGGTTTGCAAAATCAACTGTTTCGTTTGACATTGCCACTTGTCCAATTTGTTTGCTTAAATCTTTGTTTTATTTTGTATTTTTGTTCTTTCCATAGGGAGGAAGTGCAGGATTATTTAGAGCTAGAGACTGTCTTGACTGTTGTCGCTCAACGTTCCTATGCTCATTCCTTTATACGTTCCAGTTCCATCACTGATACTCTCAAGTAATATCTGTCACATATCCTAGAAATATTAAGTCATTGATTAGAACCTAATTTATTGTGCTGTGAGTTACAGTGAACTCATCTCTTTTAATTCTATCTGTTTACATCATCTGTTACTCCACTTTGTCTTCTATCTTTTCAACTTGCTCTTTTGAGTTAGTGATTGAGGATAAGTATATTTATCTCTATTATCCACTATATTTTACTGCAAGATTATCAGTATCATTTATATTATAATTAATTTCTTCCTGCAAAATAATCTGAATTTGTGAAATCATAGTCTCTGTATACATCATTTTTCTATTTTTAGACTGGTTTGCATCAAAATCAGAATTTTCCAGCACTTGTTTCCTTGAAACATCAAATTTATTATTAGCATAACTTCAGCGATATCTACTCCACCACGGAGATGATATCTTTATCCATTTCCTTTATGTCTCTTTGTAATTATATTTATAACTCCCCTGAAGTCCCACCTTCCATAAAGACTGCAGCTCCTCCAGGGACGTATTCAGCTCTTTCCAATTTCATCAAACATTAACAACATTTATTGGAACATTTAAATGAGAAGTATCAAGCGTATTAATTAACTTTACTACCGTCAACTAAAAGTTGAACAGTTGCTTTAGCTTTTGATATCCTTGATCTCTTTTACGTCCAACAGCAGGTAAAGCTCCTTCGCGAACATTAACACACCTGGAACTGAAGCTTCAAACTGCAGATACAGATCGTATAACCTTTTGTTTCTATGTCTTTTGGAAGTGATTATATAAGGGTGACGCAGTAGTATTTCTCAAATTGGTTCGTATCCTGTTGTAGAATATATGTTTTGTTTTTAGATATAACTTCTCCTTGTGCGTGCACAAAATATAATTAAAAGACAATCATTAAATATCATTTTATCCTCCATAGATTTGAGTACGATATCGTCCTTCTCGTTTTAATATCTATAGAAACATTTAGTACTATTTTATCTAAGCTCTCTTTTTAAAACTTTTCTAATTCATCAAAAGAAATTCTATAAGAACTTCTTAAAATAACAGAAGAATCTAATATGAAAATATTATTTTTCTTTTCAGCTAAAGTTTTTACAATAACGTTAGATGCATTCAAAATTTGTTTTGGATTATCTAAGCTCCTGCTCCTCTGCTAAAGAAATCAGGATTTTTCTTTTTAAAAATAAATTCTGTGGAGAAAAGAACAGGTCTATTTCTATTGTATTAGAAGCCAATATTTTGAACGTTTACATGTTTTTAAAATATCTCCTGTGATAAAAGAATCATCTGGAAATGCAGTAATAGGAGAGACATTGAATAAGATTGCTCCTTTTTATTTTAGTGCTTCTTTCAATTCCTTCAATATTTTTCATTTTCTTTAAGCATTCTTCTTTTAATGCTTCTGATATCCAGAAGTACTCCAGTGATTTCTATCATTAAGAACTTCTTCTAAATTGTTAGCACTAGATGCAACAACTTCAAAACCTAATAACGTATCTATATTTTTGTCATCAATGAAGTAACAACAAATTAAATCAGGTTTATATCTCATAATTTTTCAGTACTCGATTGATTATGACTTTCTATGCTGGGTGGTTTATCAACTATCCACGATACATTTGACTTTTAAGTTTACCAATAGCTACTATTGAGTCTCCACGCAATTTTCAAATAGTTTCAATTACTCCTGGATCTGTTACAATAATTCTCTATATTCTTTTGCTTGCAATTTTGTTTCCATAGTTATCACTTATCACATTATAATTCTAATGAAAAGATGTTACGAGAAACAAATATTAAACAGAAAAATATATATATCGCCTGTCCTCCTTTTCTTTATAAATATGAATACTTTTTAATAAAAATATTTTGATAATAAACACATTATATAATTATGCATAAAATCAACAGTCAAAGAGCTGTTCAAATTTTCTAAGATATCTATTTTCTTCAATTTGAAATAGAAATTATATTAAAATTTCCAAGTTTGATGTTTTCAAAAGTGTAACGATTCGTAAATATCAATTTTACGATGTTATACTTTAAAAATATGAAAATAATTATAGCAGTACTGGAGGTAAATAATGGGACGTGTAAAAATTTTAGATGAGCGTATCCAGTCCAATGGCGCCAGCTGGAGAAGTTGTGGCATCACTACTGAGTATGATTGAGGAATTGATAGAAAATTCCCATGATGCAGGAGCAAAAGAAATAAAACTTGAATCTTTGGAATGGAGGGACTTGATGTTTCGATTCAGTGATACAGGGTTGTGGGAATGTCAAGAGAAGATTTGCACTTTATCCATTGAAAGACATGCAACGAGTAAGAACTATTGCGAAAGATGATTCAACTGGCACTATAAGAACTTATGGATTTAGGAGAAAGCATCATCTATAAGTACAGTTTCAAAATGATTTTATCTTCGAGAACAGAGAGCTGCAAGCAGGGACTCAAATGAATGTTCTTGGTGGAAAAGATTACAAATCTTAAAAGTGTTCAAAGAAATGTTGGAACGCAGATTGAAATAAAGAGTTTATTTTTATAATACACCTGCAAAGATAAGAAAAACAACTGAATATTTAAATACAAGAGATGTTTTCTGAGAGGAAGCATTAGCAAATCAATCAAATGTAAAAATGTACTGAGTATAGAGGGAAAGAAAATATCCGTACAAAGTGGAAACAGTGTAGTGAAAATGCAATACTTGAAATTTTTGGAAAATTATTTGAAAGAAATTTTCAGAAATTTTCGCTTGGTTTTAGGAAAGTGGAAGATTTGATTCAAAAGCAAACAGAGATTTCTATTTTTGTTTTCATTAATGGACGTCAGTCAAATCAAAATTATAGAAGAAGCTGTGATACCGCCTCACACAAAGTTGATGAAAGTAAATATCCAACAGCATTAATATTTTTAAATATAGACCCAAGCGATATTGATGTATGCACATCCTTCAAAAAGATTGTTAAGTTTGCAAATCAAAAGTGATTTTATGATTTGGTCAAAGGAGAGATGATAGATTTTACAGATGACGAGAGATTTGTCTCACACATAGAAGCTGAGGAAAAAAGATGGAAATTTGAAGAAATATCAAAATGAGATCCCTTACCAAAATACAATTCAATAAAGTGATTATAAAAATCTTTTAAATATTGAAGATTTTCAAACTGTTAAAAAGGAAATCACACCAAAAGAAAATTTATATTCAAATTTTTCTCAACAGGCTTTTATTAAAAAGAAGATTATTCTAAAAGATATAGAACATATTGAAAATGAGATAATGGAGATCTGTTCAAGAAAAATTTCTGGAGAAAATGAAACACTTGATGCAGAGATAGAGAGAAGAATTTAATTATTCTCATTAGAGGCTGATAAAGCTATTGATAGAATCACCTTCAGAAAATAAATACATCTTTAAAGAAGAAGATACAAACAGAGGAATAATTTCTTTGACGATTTTTACAGGATTTAAAAATATTGATTTTTAAAGTGATAGGTCAAGTTTTTGACACGTTTATTTTTAGTTGAAAAAGAAAATGGACTACTTGAAATTTTATGATCAACATATAACACATATCGAAAGAATTTTATATGAAAAATTGAAACAGAATATTATAACAGACAATGTCTCAAGCAAAATCTTTTAGTTCCTATTAGATTTGAGCTTGATCCAAGAGAAAAACAATTAGCTTTAGAAATTTAGAAATTTCTAGTTTTGGATTTGTATTGATGATTTTGATAGAAATGAAATTTTTAGTTAGATCTATTCCATTCATGAAATTTGAGAGACAGTTATGAAAATATTATAAGAGAAATCTTGGATAACATTTTCTATAAAGATGTTGATATAAGAGAAAATATTATTATATCAATGTCGTGTAGAGGCTAATAAAAGCTAATCATAAATTAACTCTAGAGGAAATGTATGTTCAATGGTTTGCAAAGCTCATGAGGTTGGAGAATACACTTCCTCATGGAAGACCATCATTGTAAACAGAAATGTCTCTACTTGATTTAGAAAAATTATTTAAAAAGGAAATAGAATGAATATTAATATTGTTTGCATTGGAAAATAAAAGATAAATATATTATTGATGGCAGTACTGCTGAGTTTTCAAAAGATTATCAGCTTTTTAAATTTAAATTTTTATGAATTGGAAAGAATATAACAAGGAAGATAATATTCAAATATCTATTGAAAAGAAAGTGCTGATATTTTTAAAACAACTTGAAAAATTAAATTCATACAATATTCTTTAGATTTTAAATGGCAAGGAATATAGTTCAAGAAAACTATGTTCTAAGTATATTGAAGATTTATAGGGAAGCAGTTCCATAAATTTTACTATAGGAGGCTCCAATGGAGTTAATGATGAGGGTTGAGAAAAAGGGTGAATGTGAAATTAAAATTCTCATATTTCACTTTTCCGCACTCAACTTATAGAGGCTTATATTAATGAACAAATTTACAGATGGTTTTCTATATCAAACAATATAAAATATCATAAATAGATAGGGCGGGATGAAGGAGAATTTCTTTTTAAAGATTATGGAATAAGTTTGGAGAAGAAACTCAAGAAAAATCTAGTTGGGGAAGTTTTTAGGAAATCTAAAAATGATTTAGAAGAAATAATTTATTTTTAAAAATGAAAAATCAAATTACATAGTAGAAATTAAAAACAAAAAGAACATTCTTACAAGAAACGCAGAAAAATAAAATGCTCATAAGTTTGAAGTTTAATGGTGAAAAACAACTTTTTTATATGAGATGAAAAATTTTAAACAAGATTTTCTTTGTTTTAGGAGAAAAATTTTCATATAATAACAAAGATGGTGTTTTTAAATTTTCTTATACCTTATTTGATGACTGAGTCACGAAGAAGATTAATACATTGAGTACAATTAAAACATTTGAGATGTTATAACTAAGAAGGAGGAAGATGTTAAAAATTATCACTTACTATATGTGCTGTTACGTTTAGTTGTACTAATCTTGGAAGTGGAATCTGTTGAGTAAAAATTGGAATTGAGCTCCTCAAGATAATGGACCAATAAGAAATCAACGCTCAAAAAGATTCTGAATTTAAAACAAATGAAGATACAAAACAAGTTAAAACAGAAGAAAAAGAAAACATGTAACTGAAGATAGAAATGTTAATAGTCAAAATGTTAATGAATATCTTTCAGAAATAAAAACGAACTTATTCTATTAAAATGAATGACAGCTCTGTATTCTTATTCGGTTTATTTAGAGGAAAACTTTAGTATTTCCTCTTGATAATGATAGTATAAAAGTTACATCAGAACCAAGAAATTCTAATAATAAATTAGTCATTTCCAGATGGAAAAGCAGAATTCTAGAAGTATATATAAAGGAGAATATGTTTTATCAGCTTATTCAAATGGGACATTGAGTAGAAAAATTAATGTGTCAGTTAAACCAAAATATGATTTTTCTGAAAAGATTTGATGATGCAATAACTCAAAAATCCGGAAATTTAGAAAATTCTATAACACTTTTATAAAATGTTATTTCCGACTGGTAAAAATATAAAAGAATGTAAATTATACTCTTACTGAAAACAAGGCTATGAAACTAAAAATATTTCTTTGATGAAAGAGGCACCTTTCAACTATGAAAAATGATATATCATCATATAGTGATGATGAAAAAGCTACTATATTAAAAAGCTGCAAAATTAGCTAGAACTAATATTTTTGTTCCTTCTTCACTTTCTGGAACAGAAAATAGGTACCTTGAAAGCTGACACTTGAAGAATATAATGGAGGTAGTTCTTCATTAAAAAGATGAAGCAAAGGGAAAGCTTAAATAACATAAATGATGGAGTAAAAAGATAAATTAAAATCTTTCTTAGGTGGAAATTCCCACCAGCAAGTTCAAAACTCAAATGAAGGTTCGTACTATGATAAAAGCAATGAAACTTGTTAATTCAGATCCTAAGTCAGCAATAGAAAATTTTTAAAATCTTTATCAACTGAAAAACACTAGACAAAAACCAGAAATCTATTATAATATTGCAAAATGCTTATGCAAAATTAGGAAACAAAGTGGAAGTTTCAAAATATTTAAGACTTCTAAAAGCAAGAATTCCTAATAATGAATGGGCAAAAAGGCAGAGTTATTAACAAAATTTATAAAATAAGTTTTAGGAGGATACAAAATGGAAAAATATTTTGACAGATTAGAGAGAGACCTCTAATTGCGAAAGATGGAAAAATTGAAGAATTGGAAAGTTTAGGACAAGCTTTCGGTAAAAATAGTGATAAACAATTTATGATTGGAGATGTTTTAAAACACTCTCAGAAGAAAATTAAAATATAAAACAGCCGGAAGAATAATGTCTTTAAGAGGAAAGGGAAAAGTTTACTTTGCTCATATTGAAGATCAATCTGGAAAAATCCAAATGTATATTAAAAGATGAAATGGGAGAAGAAAAATTTGACCCTATAGTTAAAATGTTAAATGTTGGAGATATTATTGAGCGTTGAAGGAGGTATTTATAACTCATACTGAAGAATTAACTAAGAGTCAAAGATATTGAACTTTTAACAAAAATGTTAGATCTTTACCTGAAAAATATCACGGATTAACTGACGTTGAAATAAGATATAGAAAAAGATATTTAGATTTAATAATGAATAAAGTTAGAGATAACTTTATCAAAAAGAACAGAAATTATTAAACTTGTATATTTAGATGATAGAGGGTTCTTAGAAGTTGGAAAACTCCTATGATGCATCAAAATTTTAGGAGCTGCTGCAAAACCTTTTAAGACTCATCACAATGCTCTTGATTTGGATCTATATTTGGGAATGCTCCAGAACTATATTTGATTAATAGTTTAGGGGCTTTAGAAAGAGTTTATGAATTAAATAGAAACTTCAGAAAACGAAGGAATTTCTACAAGACATAACCCCGAATTTACTATGATAGAAATGTACCAATCATCATCTTTGATTTTAATGATATGATGGATTTGTGTGGAATTATTTTCAACTGCTTGTGAAAAAGTGAGATGGAACTACTGATATAGAATATGATGGTGTAAAACTATCTCTTAAAAATTTCAAAGAGTTCATATGGTAGATGATGAAAAAGATGTTACAGGGTTGATTTCTGGAAAGATATGACTTTTGAAGAAGCTAAGGCTCTTGCTAAAGAACGTATCTTGAAGTTGCTGCTCCTTATGGACAGTGTTGGACATATTATTAATGGAGTTCTTTGAACTAAAAATGTGAAGAAAAGAGTCGTTCAACCTACTCATAGTGCATGGACATCCAGTAGAAATTTCTCCTCTTGCTAAGAGAAATGCAGAAAATCCAAAAATTCACTGAGCAATTTGAGATTATTCATGCAGAAGAATATGCAACATGCTGTCTGAATTAAACGATCATGAGATCAAAGAGGAAGATTTGAAGCTCAAGTTGAAGAAGTACTAGGTGAGGAAAATGATAAGCTACTCCTGAAATAGATGAAGATTTCGTAGAAGCTTTGGAATATGGATTACCACCTACAGGTGGGAATGGGAATTGGAATTGATAGACATATTATGTTACTAACTGGTGCTCCATCAATAAGAGACGTAATCTTATTCCCACAAATGAAACCAAGAGATTAATAAAAATAAAATAACGATTTTGAAATTATTCCATAGGCCATAGCTTGTTAGTCATTGACATTTTCAGGAGTTAATAAAACATAAACTCCTTCAACGTAAATGGATAACGCAGCAGGCTTACAAAAATAAGTAATCGTTATTTTATTTATTTAGAAGAGAAAATAGGAGAAAAGAAGAGAAGGAAGTAAAAATGATACAAGAATTTATGATAATATTTTTAGTTAATTATGTGGGTATACTAATTTCTGAATTTTACATTTGCCAGTTCCGGGAACAATAATTGGTTTGATGCTGATGTTTATTTTGACTAAAAACAAATGCTTTAAAAATTGATGAGAATGCAGTTAATTTTCTTTTGCTGAATATGACATTATTTTTATGCCACCTACAGTTAAAATTATAGATTCTTATAATCTTTTTGGAAAAAGATATAGTCAAAGTTGCATTTATTATTATTATTTTCAACTTTTATTACTATGGGAGTTACAGGAAAAATCAATACAGATGATGATGAACATACAAGCTAAAAAGGGGTTGAAATAAATGAAAGAGAGATAATTGCAAATAATATATATTTTGGTTTAATTATAAGCTATTTTGCATTTGAATTTGGTAAATGGGTTTTCACTCAGACACCACTTTTGTACAATCCATTTTTAGTTGGAACATTATTAGTAATTATAATTTTAAAATATTTTTGATATACCCACTGATTACTATTATAAAAGTGGAGATATGATTTTATTTTTATTGGGACCTGCAACAGTCGCTCTTGCAATTCCACTTTATAAAAACTGGGATTTATTTAAAAAGTTTTTGTACCAGTTATGACAGGAGCTATTGCTGGATCAGCTCGTTGGAATTATATCTGTTATAATTTTAGGAAAACTTTTAAAAATTGATGATCAATTGATTTTATCTTTGATGCCAAAAATCAATAACAACACCGATCGGAATAGAAGTTAGTAATATGCTTGGGTATTCCAGCTATTACAGTTGTTAGTATTATTTTGACAGGTATTACAGGAAATGTTTCTGCCCTCTTATCAGTAAAATATTTAGAATAAAGCATTCAGTGGCAGTTGGGATTGGGATTGGAGTATCATCTCATGCAGTTGGTACATCTAAGGCTATGGAGCTTGGAGAAGTGGAAGGTTCATATGAGTGCCTTATCTATAGTTTTTGCTGGGATGTTAACTTTAGTTCTTGCACCACTTTTAAAATTTTTAGTTTAATTAAAAAGACGACGTCGATTTTCAACGTCGTCTTTTCATCATAATTCTATGCTCTTCTACTTCCAAATAATTTTTTTAAAACTTTCAATTCATTTTTCATTATAAATTTTTGGCTTAACAACAAATGATTCTTTAATCTCATTTAAAATTTCATAAAAATTTTCTATATTCTTTTTGAGCTTCTTCAATTTCTATCAAAGAAAATTCTATGCTATCATTTGGTAACATTTGAGACAAGTTTTGGCAAATCAGATTTTATTACAGTGGCAATTTTTGTATATCCACCAGTTGTTTGTCTATCAGCTAACAAAATTATAGGTTGTTTATTCCCCGGAACTTGAATTGATCCCAAAGACAGCAGCATCAGAAATTATATCTGCTTTTATCCTTTATGATTTATTTCAGCACCTGCTAGTCTCATTCCCATTCTATCAGTATCTTTTGTTATTTGATATTTATTTTTGTCATTGTTTTGAGTGCATCATCTGTAAAATAATCATCTTGAGGTCCAGCAACAATTCTAATTTTTGTTCGTGTTTATATTCTGGAATATATTTTTATCCGAAAAATATTTCTTTAGATAAAAATTTTTGGATTTTTAAAATTAATTACATCTCCCATTTTTAATTGTCTCACCTTCAAAACCACCTAATTTTTGATTTTTAAAAGTGTCGACTTGCTTCCCATTACAACTGGAACGTCTATTTCAGCTGCAAAGGCAATATATGATCTAGCTCCACTTTTCATTGTACTAAAGAGTAAGAATATCTCCTTTTTAATATTAATCGTTTTCCACAAAGCTATATCTTGACCATTTAATTTAGCTTGAATTTCAGCTCCAGTTATAGCTATAGTAACATCAAAAATCAAATTCTAGTGTTGGTCCAAAAATGGAATTTCAAAAACTGCATTATTTTTATCAGTTTTCTACCAAATAATTTGCAACAGTAAAGGCATATTCATCCATTACACCAGAAAACTGGAATACCAAATTGTTGATAACCTATTCTTCCAATATCTTGAATAGTTGTACACAATCCAGGATGTTTAACTTTTATACTAGGTATACAACTCACCTCTTTTTACTTTACGGATATTTAATTTATATTCTCCAGCTTCAACTTGCTTTAAAATCTCATTATATTTTTCTTCATCAACTGACACATATCTAATATAGTCTCCAGAGCTGATGTAAACAGGAATATCACTGTCAGGATTATAAAGTTTTTAAAGGAGTTCTTCCAATTATTCTCCAACCACCCGGAGACATCAGAAGGATACATTCCTGTTTGTTTACCTGCTATTCCAACAGATCCAGGATAGATTTTGTAACCTTGGGCTTTCAAGTCTTGGTGTTGCAATTTTTCAGACATACCTCTAAATAGGTAAATCCTGGCATAAATCCAAGCATATAAACTCAGTAATCTGTTCCAGTATGAATTTTTATAACTTCTTCTTTTTGATAATTTATTATATTCAGCAACATATTCTAAAATCTAGTCCACATTCGTCATTATATAAAGTTGGAATTTCGATTAAAGTTACTTCTTCATCTTCAACTGTAGCTTCATTGTTAGATAAAAATTTTTTTAATTTTTCAGTCAAAGATATTATAATCAATTTTTAATACATCATAATTTATAGCAGAACAATAGTTGGAACAAGTTCCAACAATTCCATCAATATTTTCTTTTTATATCGTCCATCATTTTTCTAATATTTACGTCAACAGAGATTTCATTTCCAAATTTAATAACTAGAGCAGAATCTCCAGAAAAATAAAAATTTAACTTCATTTTTCCATAAAAGCCTCCTACTATGCAAATAATTTTGCCAAACTAGATAGAGATTGCACTCCTATGTAAGCAGTTACCACAACAACTACCCAACCTAAATAGAATAAAAATATTTGAATGTTTATATTTTTCCAACAATATCAAGTTTTTACTAGCAATCAATGTTATTGCCAAAGTAACTGGTAAAATCAAACCATTTAAAGAACCAGCAAGAACTAATAATTTAGCAGGTTTTTCCTAAGAATATTAAAATTAAAGTAGAGACTACAATAAATCAATTATAAATAAATTTTTCATATTTTTCTACAACTTTAAATAAAGTTTTTAAGAAAGATACACTTGTATAAGCTGCACCAACTCATTGAAGTTAAAGCTGCTGCTAGAAAACTAATCCAAATATTTTATATCCAAACACCTGCTGCAATTTTAAAAAGCATCAGCTGCTGGATTTGTTTGCATCAAGTTGATTTCCCTAAGTAAGCAACACCTAGTACTGCTAAGAATAAGAAAATTCTAACTATTGTTGCTACTCCCATACCCATCATTGCAGATTTATTAACTTGATCTAAAGTGTTCTTCTCCAACATGATACCAGCATCTATAAGTCTGCAGTCCTCCAGAGAACATAATGTATCCTCCAACTGCGTTCCACCAATTAAAGTAATAATTGGCATAAGTTTAATTTCGCTAGGTATAAAAGTTTCTTTTACTGCTTCACCAACAGGTGGTTGTAACGAGGCAACATAACCTATTAATAATATCATCAAAGCACCCAACACGGAGTTAATTTATCCATAAGTTTTTCCAGCTGATTTGATGAGGAAAATAACAACTCCTACTGCTCCACTTATTAAAGCAGGAAGAACTAAATTGCTAGAATCAAGGATCAAATATAACTTGAAAACCTAGAGCTGCCCCTCCAACATTTCCAATATTAAACGCAAGTCCTCCCAAACAAACTAAAAATGTTATAAAATATCCAAGTCCTGGTAAAACTTTATTTGCTACGTCTTGTCCTCTCATTTTAGATACTGCTAAAACTCTCCATACATTTAGTTGTGCCACAAAATGACATTAATATCAGATACTAAAATTACAAATGCAGTTGATCATTTTGAGTTGTAAACACAGCTGTTTGTGTCATAAATCCTGGTCCAATTGCAGATGTTGCCATTAAGAATGCTGCTCCTAAAAAGAACAGATAAGTTAGCTATCCATTTTAACACTTCCTTTTATTTTATAAATTTATCCAATGATTTACTTCTATTCCATTATCAATAAGTGCCTGTCTAATTCTTTGCAACAAACTCTATAGCTTTAGGATTATTCCATGAACACAAATTGAATCTACATTAATATCAATTTCTTCTCCATTGACAGCTGTGACTTTTTAGTCTTTACCATTTTTATAACCCTTGCTATAGCTTCATCTGGATCTTTTACAAAGCTCCCGGTAAACTTCTGTTCACAAGTGTACCATCAGCATTATATCCTCTGTCTGCAAAAACTTCTTCTGCAACTTTTTAATCCTCTTCTCTTAGCTTCTTTTTGCCACATAACTTCCACTCAAAGTCACTAACAATAATATTTTTATCAAATTCTTCGATACCATCAAGCACAGCATCAGCTAAATCTTTTTCAACAGCTGCCCATATTATAAAAAAAGCTCCGTGCAATTTTCATATGTTGTATTTTTGTTCCATTAGCCTGAGCAAATGCTGATAAAGCTCCTAACTGATACAACATATATGCTTTTAGCTTCAGCAGGAGAAACAACCATTTTTCTTCTACCGAATCAATCAAATCTGGATATCCAGGATGAGCTCCTACAGCAACATTTTCAGCTTTAGCAATTTTAATTGTCTTCTCATTATAAGAGGATCTCCTAGCATGCAACCGCAAGCACAGTTAACACTTTGTCACACACTTCATAATTTCTTCGTCCATTCCCATTTTTGTAGCTCCGTATCCTTCTCCGATGTCAGAGTTTAAATCAACATAAAAGTTCCATAATTTCCTCCTTATAGCTATTAGCTTTATTTCGTTACCATATAATACTTTTTGTTTTAAGATGTCAACTGAATAATAGATATGTACGATAAATATTAAATATATATTTTTATAGATAATAATATAATATTGATAATATATCTTGGTTTGACATCAAATAAAAATATGTTACTCTTATTACATGTGCATCCATAGCTCAATTGGATAGAGCATCTGACTTCGGATCAGAGGGTTACGGGTTCGACTCCTGTTGGGTGTACCATACCTTTTATTGTATCGAAAACTTTCAAATGCTGATAAAATCGTTAGTTTATGATTAAAGAATTTCAATAAAATTTCAAAATTACTATAAAAATTAAAAATTGTAGCAGAAAAATAGCAGAAAGAAATTTAAAACAGAGGCTGATATTAAACCCTGTTTTTCATTGTTTTATAGATTGTCAAGTTTATTCAATATTTCTAATGTCTTTCATTACATGAGTATAAATATCCATTGTGGTAGACATATCGCTATTCCATTAAGGATTGTACAGTTTTAATAGGGTATATTCAACTCAAAAAGTCATGTAGCGTAACTGTGTCTAATCACTATGGAAACTCCTATACTCTATTTTTAATGTTTTCGCATAAAGGAAATCATTCTACGTTGAGGTCTTTTCTATCAAAAAGGTTTACCATTAATTGTCAAAATATTAAATCAAATTGTTTAGATAAATCCTTTAATAAATCTAATATTTTTAAAGGGTAATGGTATTTCTCTTTTACTATTCTTAGTCTTTAAATCTTTTAAATTCATAGGTTAAAATGTTTTTCCTACATCCACAACGTGAACTCTTTTACCATACTGTCTTTCAATACTCAACATATTGTCTTTTATATCAGACCATTTTAAAGCTAAGACCTCACCTAATCTTAATCCAGTATAAAAAGTCAAAATATATTAAACAATCAATTATATCTTTTTATTTAAACTATCTCAAAATTAAATTTGCTCCTGCTTAGAAAAGACATTATATTTTTCTTGTTTCTTTGTCTTTTTGCAAAATTATGCCTCCACAGTAATCTCTAACCATTACTCCTGAAAAATAGCAAAATTTTATACAAGAATGGATATGTATATATGTTCTCTTAATTTGTCCTGCTGTAAAGTTTTCTTGTAACTCATTAAAATATGCTTGTAAATCATTTAAAGTTATTTGATTTGCTCTCTTATTAGCTATATTATAATCTTTAAGTCTTAATCTATAAGTAGTCTCATAGACACTAAATGTATTATCACTAACATCCATTATTTTTAAAATTAAATATCCAATCTTTAAATAGATTTCCAAAAGTTATATTAGAATTGGAAGACATATTATGCTTCATATTTAGCTTTTATCCATTTTATTTAAGACAATAGATTTTTAAAACTACTAAAACTCTTTTAATTTGTTTACCATTACTATCATATCCAACAGTAACAGAGCCTTTATAATACGGTTTACCGTTAAGAGTTTATGGTTATAATACTACCTCACCGTTTTGATAGCCATTAAATCACACTCCTTCTCTTATTGTTGACGTACTTAGATAGAGGTGTGAGTACAATCTAAACTGATGAGGATGTAGAAGAGTATCACACTCTTGAGCCTTTTTAGTTGCTGCCACAACAACTGAGAGGCTGTTATTCTCAATTGCTTTTTCATTTAGGTATTTGTTCTTCATATATCAAAAATGGTTTGTCATATTTTATAGTCATAAACTACTCCTTATAATGAAAAACCTGCTACTAAATAAAGTAACAGGTTTCTTGATAGTAAGGAGACAACTCTCCTGTAGCCAAGTCATCTTTGTTATATTTAGTATACTTTAATATTTATATTTTGTCAACCTTTTATGGACACACTCTTTTTAACCCCTATAGTGATACTACGAATATCACTGCTGGGGTATTTTTAGTTTATTTTCCTGTATTTAGTAATATTGAAGCGACAATAATAAATCTTATTACGTTTATTATCAGATGTATTTAAAATTTTTAGTTCAACTAATTCTCCCACAATTTTTGAACTGTAGTTTTTCCTATTTTTATTCCTTTTACTTTGAAAATATTCTCCTACTATGTACTTTTTGAAAATAGGTTTAATAAATATAAAATCTAAAAATAAATTATAAATTTAGATGAAATACTTTTTAAAATAAGTTCTTTCTTCAGTATTCTTTTCTTAAAAAGAAAAGCTGTGTTTAGTTTTAACGTTCACATATTCCTTTTAAATAATACTCCATCCAACTTTTCCAGTCATTATTTTTGAGATTCCTTCTAATTTCTCTAAATACATCGATTTATTTTTCAAAATACAGAGCTCATATAAAATGTAGGGAAAAAGGTAAATAATTTTATAGTACAGAGGGATTAAAAGTCTTCCTATTCTACCATTGCCATCTTCAAAAGGATGTATCATTTCAAATTGAACATGGATTATTGCTGATTGAATTAAAATTAACTTTTTCTTCTAAATGTATATAATCTTCTAAATTTTTCATATACTTTTTCGGTCTTGAAAGGACTTACAGGAGTATAAAGAAATTCACTCTCCTCTGATGTAATTTTTGAAATCTTTTGTAAATTCACCAGGATTTTTAGTTTTTCCTCTAACATTATTTAAAAGTATTTTTATGCATTTTCTTTATTAAACGAGATATCAAAGGTAATTTATTATCAAATTCTTGAGCATCAATTTCATCTAATGTAATCATTCTCTCTAAAGCAAAATACAGTGCTCTCTATAATTCGATATCTCCTTTAATTCATCTTTTTGAATTTCAGTTTTACTCCAGCTTCAAAATTTAAAAATCTTCCAATGTAGCACTCAGGTTCCTTCTAGTTTTTGATGAAATAACAACTTCTTGAGCTAGCAATGGTGAAATTAATAACATTGGATTTGGTGTTGAGATTAAAAATCTTTATATTCTCCCAACAAATTACTAGCATCTGTCATTAAATTTATTATTTCTATACTGTTATGATATCTTTTAAAATCAAAAAGGTAATAGCTTTGGACTCAAATGGTTCTGGGACATTTTTAAAACATAGATGTCATTTCAAAAACTCCTTTTTCATAGTTCATTTTTTAAGAAAATAATGTTCTTATTTTTCATAGTTCATTTTTAAGAAAATAATGTTCTTATTTTTCATAGTTCATTTTTAAGAAAATAATGTTCTTATTTTTCATAGTTCATTTTTAAGAAAATAAAGAATTAAGTTATTCTTGTATTTTTCTTCACTCTCCCTATTTATCTTTTAAAATGTACGTAGTTTGTTTTAACCCCTTTAGGTTACGAACTCCAGAGAGGGTATTTTTATTTTTAAAAATTCTGTAACAGGAATTAATCTAACTTCGTGAGTTATTCTTTGTCTTATTTCATCTACAATTATATCTACTAATTGCTCAATATTTCTTTCTCCAGCTAATTTATATAATAACTTTTTCTTCAGCTAATTGATCTAGAGCTTTATCTGTAACTACATACTCTTTTTCAAATTGATTAAATATTTGTTCTGTTCTTTGATTAGCAGTACTCTAAATCTTCTTGTTCTTTATTCCCATTAGCATATTCTTTTCCAAATTTTATTTAACTCTTTTTATATGTTTGAGCAGCTCCTAATCTAATTGTCAATAAAGTATGATCTATATCTATTCCATTATTTATTAAAGAATTAGCATAATTAGAGTAGCAATAATAAAAGCGACCCTTAAATATTCTAAATTATTCATAGCTCTAAAATATTTATCTCTAACTTTTGAGTTCTAGCTTGTCTTGCTTCTGCAAATAATTCTTCACAAATTATCAAAGATTCTTCTATGATACCATCAGCCATTTCTTGTAAAATTTCATAAATTTCTTCCTTAGATTCAGCACTCAACAATATTAAGTATAATATTTTCTTTTATTAAGTTCTTCATCTTAGTTTCTGACTACCAGGTTCTCCTCTACCTCCTGCCCAAAGTCTTGTAGAATATGCAGTAGGACCCTTTATTAACATCATAATCTTTTAATCTAAGTTTTAAATTTAATGCAACCAACTCAATAAACAACTTCTGAGCTGGTGTTAAATCTGAATAGTAATTTTTGAAATTAAATTATCTCAGATTCATTAAAATCATCCTCCTCAAGTATTATATAGTCATCATTCAATACTATCAGTTAATTGATTTTTATAAGTTCTAAATATTTTAAAAGTGGTTTTTAATTGGTCTTTTTAACCTCATAGATATAAAATCTGGATTTTCTTCCAAAGTATTAATATTTATAGATGTTTTTGAAATTTCTTGATTTAGAAATTTATCAAACTTCTTTTAAAAAAGAAGCGATAGCAGTAAATGGATTTTTCTTCTCTTAACATCTCATAAGTTTCTAAAAACCTCTTTCTCAAACTCATTAATTTCTTTTTAGAGTATTTTTCTCTGGAATAATAGAGAATTCTTTTTGGAAAATTTTTCAATTATTTTTAAGTTTTTCACTTATAGAAATATTTCTATTTTCATTTTAGAAACCATTTGATTACTTATTCCAAAATTCCTCCAAGCTCTTTTGAGTTAAATTTTTTCTTAACTCTAATCTTTTTAACATATTAGAAACATCCAAAAATAACACCTCCATTCTTAGTAGGAATTAGTAGAAACTCTTATAACTTATTGGTATAAAATAAAAACAGAGTAGGAAAAATTAGTAGGAAGATTTTTATTATAAATCTATTACAATATAAAATTTTTAATTCTTTTATTTATTTAAAATTTAAGTAATTACACCAAATATAATTTATAATTTTCTGGATCTCATCATCATTATCACAATCTTTATATTTAGCTTGTAAAAATATAGTGGCAAATAAATTTGCCTGTGTTTCTTCCTTGAGCCTTTAAAAGCTTCAATCTTACTAAATTGTCTTATAGAATCATCATGAAATATATAATGTCCTATCTCATGAGCTATAACAAAAGTCTTTTCAAAATCTGAAATATTTGAATTAATAAAAATAACATTTATCACACCGATAAACCCTTTAATACTACTATCTAAATCTACATATTTTAATATAATTCCTTTATCTTTTATTAAATTGTATATATTGCCATATTCTTTTACGAAGTTTTAGAGCAGCATTTATTATAGACTTTGTAGTCATTACACATCACTTCTTCCTTTGTGAAATTAATACTTCTGCATAAGCTGTTGCTAGAGTTTCTTTATCTTCATCAGAAATATCGTTCCTTCATTCATAAACATTACAGTGAGACATATTTTTAAATTTTTCAATTTTACTAACTCTTCATCTGTTAACTGTGAAAAATATTATTTTCTTTTCTTGTGAACTATAATTTTTGTTTGATAATAATTTATCAGCTTCTAAAACCTAAGACATCATATATTATTTGAAACTACTCAATAGGCATATTAGTTTCCCGATTGTTTCATATCTTTTGTAGTGTAGAAGAACTTATTCCAGTCTTTGAAGATAAATCTCAAAGATAAATTTAATTCATCTCTCTTATATATAATTTTTACTATATCCCTTTTATTTCATAAGGCATTTTACTACCTCTTATATAAATTTTATAATTAAGTATAATTAATTTTTCATATTTGCAACAAAATTTTTACAAAAAGTTTCAAAAATGGAGTTGACAAATAAAAGTTAGTAGTTTATACTTGTTTCATATAAGGGACAAAAAACAGGTGAGAATTTGAATATATTAAAAATTAAAAGGAAAAATTACTGAAAAAGGAAAAACACAGACAGATTTAGCTAAAAACTTAATTTATCAGTTCAACTTTAATGCAAAAATTAAATGGAAGAGCAAAATTTGATATCGATGAAGCTAAAAACTGATAGAAATATTGGAGATTGAAAATGTAAAAAGAAATTTTTAATTAATTAGTCCCAAAATATGAAACAAAAGAAAGGAGGAGTATGGACAGAATTGAAGAAACAATAGATTTTTAAAAAGTATTAGAAGAAGATATTAAAAAGATGTTATTCGGTAAACGTTAAAAAGAAAAATGACACCTTTGTAAAGATGTCATTAAATAAATAATTATGGTCTTGTGAAAGCAGTAGCTTCTTCTACTGTTGATGATACTCAACAAAATCAAAAGAAAGACATGAATAAATTGTTTCATATCCTGAATATCTTTATCAATATGTTTTCTTATATAATGAGCTTCACTCGTTTCCAATCCATGTTGAAACAGTAGCAAGATTTTTAATCATCCGAAAATGTGTTGAGACACATTTTCCTAAAAGGATATTTTCGATTTCTGCTTTTTATCAGGATGATGTATACAAAAAGTCTTTTACGAGAAATTTCAAGGGCTTTTCTATCCCATACCAGCTATTTTCATTTAATGACTAGCTTTTCAGCAGTATTTGCTTGGTTATAAATATTTTGAAACATGGAGAAAGAATAGCAATTTTTCAGAGAATAATTTATTTTTCTGGATAAATTGGTTCACATTTTTCAAGATTACTAGCCCAATAAACAGCATTATCTCTATAAGAAGAATAACTGATTCTCAGCAAAACCTTTATATTTTGTTATAAAAGAAGATGAACAATGGTTACAGTACATAAAATTTCAACTTTCTTTTCGTCAGTAATAATGGCTTTAGGAAAAATTATGTACAAATGGAGCATGGCATTTAGGACAATAATCTGAATTGTAAATTCAATTGTTGATAAATCAAAATCTGACTTATTTAAAAGATAAAGTTCAGTAATAGTAGATTTCATAACAACACCTCACAAAAATAATTGAAATTATAGCACAACTGAGTAAAGGAGTATGATAATAAAAGGAAACGATGAGGAGAAGTTTTTAAAGCATTTTAGGGAGTATGACAGAAGAAGAATTTAAAGCAAAGTTAGAAAATGGAGGTGATGAAAAATGATTTATTTGAAAGCTGGAATGTTTATAACTGTTGGAATTTTTAGCTCAGTTTTTATGGTAAACGATTACTTAAACAAAAGAGAAGACACAGGTTACTATTTCATATGCTTGGTTTGTTAACGAGTATGCTATGGGTACTTATTTCTATAGTTCTATATCTATGTACATGGGAGAGCTTTAAAAGGAGAGTGAGATTATGGAAGAAAAAGATGATGTTGACAATGCCAGAAACTGCTAAATTAACTGGCATAGGATTACCAAAAACCAGCAGATTGCAAGAGAATATGCCGATTTTCCTTTGTAAAGGTTGGTGTAAAACATCTTGTAATCAAAGAAAAACTTCCTGAATGGTTTTGATAAACATAAGGGAGAAGAGTTATGAAGAAATTAGCAATAGTTTTTAGCAGCAATATTGGTTACAAAAAAGACATCTAGAACCAGGCGACCAAAACCGAATCAGATGTTTAAAACGAAAACAGGATAGATATACTCATCTATCTTGATTTCTACTACAAATAATAAAAATATCAAGGAGGGAATTTGCAGTTTAGTTTTACCAAAGAAAAAGAAATAAGAGTAGTGGAAGAACTACAGAAGTTATAAGAGTTAGAAATTCTACCTGAATATGTGTGATGAAAATGGTTGAAAGAAAGTGGTTTATCAAGACAAGAAATTATAGATAGAGCAGTTAGATACGCCTATAACGATTTAGAATGGGAGGAAGAACAATGAAATTATATGAAAGTAACAAGTGAAATGAGAGCTTTAGATGAATTGTTTTTAAGCTGCATAGATGAAGAACTGGAGAAGTAAAAGATGATGGTGTGATTGATATTTTAGAACAAGAATTAAAACTACAATTGCAAACACAAAAGGAGCAGGAATAATCAAATCTTTTAAAAACTCTGAAGCAATGTTAAATGGAGTTGATGAAGAAATAAAAAGACTTCAAGCTTTAAAAATCTATTTCTAATCAAATAAATAGTAGAAAAGAATACATAGTTAGAAATATGGAAATGATGGGAATTACTAGAAATAGAAAACTGAACTTGGAAATCTAAGTTTAAGAAAATCAAAATCAGTAAATATCTATGATGAAAGCTTTAATAGATAAGAAATTTATTGAGATAGAAACAAAGGAAAAATCTCAAAAACTGAAATTAAGAAAAGCTATTGAAGCTGGAGAAAAAGTTCACGATGCAAAACATAGTAAGAAAAACACCTTTAAATATAAAGTAAGGAGAAAGAATGATGGCAAATATGATAATGGTTCTTGGGGAAAGTGGGACAGGTAAACTACAAGCATTGGAAAAACTTTCAGAACGAAAAGAAACTATTATATCAAGCTGTTGATAAACCTTTACCTTTTAAAGGATTTAGAAAAATGATATTTTAAGAAGAAGAAAACTAAAAGGAAAGTAGATTTGAAGTGATAAACCTGAGGTAATATGAAAAATCTTAGGCACTTTAGATAAAGAAAAAGAAATTAAAAATATTATCATAGATGATTCTCAATATATCATGGCAAATGAATTTATGAGAAGAGCTAAAAGAAAAAAGGTTATGAGAAATTTACTGAGATAGGACAAAACTTCTACAACTTAGTTGATAAAGCTAATTCTATGAGAGAAGACATAAATGTAATCTTTTACAACATATAGAAGTTACAGATGATGGAAGAAAAAGCAAAGACTATAGGAAAATTGATTGATGCATAAGGTCGGGTTAGAGGGTAGATTCACTCATAGTTTTAGCAACAGAAATTGAAGATGGAGTTTATTATTTTAGGAACTCAAAAATAATGGGAATGATACTTGTAAAAAGTCCAAAAGGAATGTTTCGATGAATTACGAATTCCCTAATGACTTAAACTATGTGATACAAAAATCAAAATGAATATTTTCAATTAATAATAGGAGGAAATAAAATATGAGTGAATTTATGGACAGAAAATGAAGAAGATTTAAGAGAGGAAACAAGAGAACAAAAGTACACCTGTAAATAAGAGTGGAGTTTATAATCTGTACTATTGAGGAAGCATTAATAATAAGTGGAAAAGAAATGGATCTCAAGTCTAAAGGACTTAAATTAGTTTTTAAAAACTGATGAAGAACAATACTTTTTATCCAGTTGAGTTTTTTTATAAAGCTGATGGAACTGAAAATGAATATGCTAGAAAGAAATCAATAAATTAACTTATTTATGTAAATTAAAAACAAAGGACCTAGTCCCAATAGAAAGTCCAAACTAAAGTTTTTATCCTGCACTTAGTAGATATTGCGTAAGTAGAAGTTACTGAAATGGAGATTTTCTAAGATATAACATCATAGGATATTATGATATTCAGAGTAAGAAAACACTGATGAAATTTAAAAATGAAAAAGAATCCTGAAATTTATGAAAGATTTAGAAAGAAATTTGAAAGTGCAGTCCTATTGAGAAACCAAGCAATAACATGACTGAAGAAAAAACAGAAGAAAAGAATGAGGAATTACCTGAAGAATTTCCGTTCTAATGGAGGGGAAATTATGAAAATAAAACATTATGGAGGATGAGGCTAGACTGGATTATTGTCCAGTTTCGCCAAAAAGTAAAAAGATAATCCTTGCTTTTTCTGTAAATGTAAATAGTGGAGAAAGGAGGTAGCCACTCAACTGGAAAAAGTGGACATATAAGTGAATTTCAGAACTACAAAAAGAGTTAAATATTAGTGGAATAGAAGAAAAACAGAAGAGAAAACTATTTTAGATTTTTCTTCATTAATACTAATTCAAAAATTAAATAAGAAGTGGCTTGAATATCTAAAAAGTAGAGGGCATAGAAAAATGAAAAATAATATCACAGACTATATAGAATGAGTGACTATGAAAGCATGATGATTCCTGTTACTAACGGAGAGACAGTTGTTGGTGTAAAATACAGAAGTTTAGATAAAAAGCTATGGAGTGAGAAAGAGTAGTTGCTTAGACTATCTTTTAAATTGGCAAAATATAACTGATTTTGAATATTTAGTTATTGTTGAAGGTGAGATAGATTTACTTTAGTAGCTTTAGAAGCTGGAGTAGAAAAATACTGTATCTTTATCTTCTGAGCTACAATATCAAGTGTATTAAAACACAAAAATATGGTTAAGCAGTTTCAAAAATAATAATAGCTACTGATGATGATGAAGCTGAGAGAAGCAAGAAAAGAATAGTAAAGATGAATTAAAAAGATTTATTAATTCCACTTTATAAGACCTCATTTTCATAAAAAGAAAGATGTTAATGAAGTTTTAATGAAAAATGGAAAGATAAAGTTTATGAGTATTTATTAAATAAACTTCTTCTCAAATAAAAAACTGGATTTAAAGAGTTTCTGAAAATTGATGATGGTGGATATATCATACTTTGCGGGAGAAGAAAGCTATAAGAGTTAGTAATTTTAGTAGAAGTTGAAGCTTTTTCTGAAAAATTTTTAATAGGTAAAGCTATAAATAACGGAAGAGAGAAAGTTTCAAAGCTAGAATATCTGATCTTTATCTATAAAAAGGAATTGCTAGAAGCTATGGGAGTGTATCTAGCTAGTCCTTCAACAATTCCAAAATTTATTGATTGGCTAAAGAGGAAAAATCAAGAGAAGTACATTGAAGAAATAGAATACTATGGAATAAGAAACGATAAATACTATGATGAAGATTCAGATGTTGTTTGTGATAAAAGAGATTTAAAAATTACAAAAATTTCTGAAATAGAGTCTTTAACTCAAGAAGATAAGAGATTGGCTCGAGAAAAAATTTGTTTTATATGAGGTCTGACATCAATCAATCTTTACTTAGGGTATATGCTGGGCATTAGGTAGATTTCATACTCAAGGAACTTATCTCTATTCTAGAAGTTTCTGGAACAACAAGTATTGGGAAAAACAGAATATAGTGAATTTATTTCAAGGTTATTGTTTGGTGAAGAGAAAAATATAAAAAGTTTATCTACTCTATCTAATCACCAAATAAGAAGCTTTTCAGTAGTTGCTCAAATATAACACCTTGGGCTATAGATGAAGTTAAAATAACTGGTAAATTTCAACTTGAGAAAATGAATGATTTATACTCAACAATTAGATCTGTTTATGATAACAAAATTATTAACCAGGAAATACAACTAACAAATTAGCTGAGTTCCATCTGTGTACTCCACTTATTATCTCAGGAGAAACAAAAATTAAGTGATGTGAGTATTCAAAACAGAATGATTAGTACAAGTCTTACTAAAAAGAATAAAGGAGACTTTTGAAATTTATAAGAAACTTAAAAATAGTGATATTTTAGAAAAAAACTTGGTAAAAACTGCTTTTAATGGACAGACTTGAAAATGGAGTTATAGAGGCTGATAGTAGGGTTTTAGACAAAGTAAAGATGAAAGGCAACTGTATAACCTAAATTGTTTGCTGAGGGTTTTAAAAGCCCTCTCAAGAGTTTTAAAAGATAGATATGAAAAATAATAACTAATTTTCGTAAGTTTCTTAAATACAGATTTTTCAAAAGAGTATACAACCACTGATAATTTTGTTGAGCTATTAAAAATTAGTGGAAGATGCAGGATGAAAAACTTAGAAAAATGATGTATCAACCCCTAATGAGCATTGGGGTAGATTTCAACTTCTATATAGCCATTGATGACAGAAAAGAAAAACTAATTCTACACTTGAATTATTAGATATGAAAACTTTAAGAAAGCAACCTATAGAGGAAGAATTTATAATCTCAAATAGTGAAGTTAAGAAGATTAAAGATGGTTTTACAGGAGAAGCAAAAACATATAAAGATAGCTAAATTTAAAATAATAAAGTGATTAAGGTTACTGCTTTTATTCAATAATACCAATATAAAACAAAAAGGTTACTGTTGGTTACTGTAAAGGTTACCCTGAACTTACTACAAAAATGGGGAGTGTTACCGAGTTCACCGCAAAAATCAACATAGGACAGATAAATATTTAGGTATATATATCAAATTTAACTCATACACCTAAAAATAATATAGAAAAATGAAAAATACGGTAACTCGGCAACTCTTTCCCATAAAATGCGAGGTTGAACGGTAACCAAACAGTAACCTAAGGGTAGACTTCATTATTAATTCAACAGTTCAATTTATCTTAATTAGAACGGTAACCTAAATCATATATAGTAAAGAAATTATATTAATATAGTGTCATTAAATCAAAGTATTGGTATAGAAAAGGGAAATTATAAATACAGAGTTTTTGCATATAGTGTTTATCTGCAAATTCTTCTCAAGAATTATTAAATTTAGTAAAAAACATACAAATGGCATTTTGAACATTTAAAAACCACAAGCACAAGAGTATGTAAGGAATTTATATAAGATCGATAGAAAAATGAAGAAGCTTTATATAAATAAAAGGAGAAAATATATGAATGAATTGATAAATAAAATGAGATGATAAGTTTAGAATTATTGAGCAAATAAATCTTTTAGACTAAAGAAGAATATAAAAATTAGAAACGACATATAACAGAGGCTGAAATTAAAAAGAGAAAGTTATGAATTATCAACATGACACCTTATTAGATATAATTCGTGATGAATTTGAGGAAGAAATCTCACCCAAAAATTTTGGAGTCAATCTATAAAAATGATAGAGGAAAAGAACATCCTTTTATTTATTTTAACTCTAAATCAAGCTAAACAAGTTTTATTAAGAGAGAGTAAATATGTGAGAAGGGCAACTATTCAATATATTGAAAAAGTTAGAACAGTTTATTAAAGAATTACCTGAAAAGAAAAACTTTAAAGGATTTGAAAAAACAGTAGAAGCTATTGCCAATGTTTATGGTTGTAAAAGAGATTTTAAAACTATTCATTGAAAGATCTAATTCAACTAAAAATTAATAGAAAAAGAATTTTTAAAGAAGAAAAACCACAAGAAATTTTAAAAATTTAGCACAAGATATTTACTATATTTTTAAAGTAGATAGACTCCAGCTACTTCCATTCAGAAGAAATATTAAGATTATTAGAGAAATATATAGAAATTAGACCAATGAATCTATATAAAGTTGAAGTAAAAAGAAAAATTATTTTTGGTGGAGTAAAAATATGGGGATAGATCAATCAACGAGATAGATAGATAAAGATTTAAAAATAAATGATGAAATTTTACGTTATTAAGTATCTGTTTAAAGAAAAACTAATTATTGCTATGATATTGAGTTTATAGAAACTAAAATGTGCAAAATGGCTACCTCAATCAAACTCAGAAAAAGGAACTTGTAGAGATTTAGCTCAAAAGATGAAGAGGTCCAAGAAGAATTAAAGATTAAGAGAAAAGAAACAGGTTAGTAGCAACCTAAGCATCAAGTTAATATCCCAACAAATATCAGAGAATTAAATGTGTTAAGTGTAGATTTAGCTGCAAAATCTGTTGGGATTGCTTATGCTTTTAAAGGAGAAATCGTTAGATGGAAAACAATAACATCAAATTTAGATAATTTTAGAGATAGAGCTTATTCGATAACAAAAGCAGATTGTTGAGATACTAGAATATTCATAGAAAACTAAGATAGATTTAGTTATTATTGAAGATACGTATTTGTTTAAATTTAGGCATTGCTTATGTTGTCAGAAATACGTGGAATGCTTATCATCATTTGAAAAACTCAAAATGGATTTACTTTAGTCCCTGCTGTTTTTGGAAAAACAAGTTTAAAAATCTACCTGTTGGACAGAAAAATCAAAAGATTTTATGATGAGTAACTTAAAGAACGTTTAGGAGAAATACCAGATAGCGAGTGATGGAGCTGATGCTTATATGATGTTGGAAAAGTTTGTTTAGGAGGATAATAGGGAAATAAAAATATAGATAATATAAATAATCCAAATCATTATAAACTTGATTGTGGGATTGAAAGCGATAAAGATAATTGAAACAGTTTTAGAAACACAAGGGTTATTTGTTAAAGGAGTAAAATTATGCAAAAGATAAGAATTGTGCATAAAGATGGAGATATGCAAGGTATAACATTAATCTATCTTATAAACAAATATCTCAAAAATAAACAGAGAACTCTGGGATAAAGAGGGTATGGTTTTAAAACAGATATTATAAAGCTATACTAACTAGGACTATAAAAAGTATCTGACAAGATTGTAGATAAGTTTAAAAACATATAAACTACAATGCAGAAAAAGATGTCATTGAAATTTTAGATGAAGTATTTAGCTGAATGTGAATACAAAGAAACAGGAGATAACCTGGAATTACTTAGAACTATGTTTCTTGTAATTATGATGTTTGGAACTATAAAGTTTCATAAAAGAAATATGCTAGGAGTAGTTTTAAAGTCTACTGATGACTGATGTATTTAAGACTTTTGAAGATTTTAGAGTTATGTGGTTAAGAGATATCGATGATAATGTTTTGAGCTTAGAAAATAGGAGGAAGTAATGGAAAAAGAAAATGTATTAGAAATAGAATATGAAGAAGTATTTGATAAGGTAGCAGTAAGAATAAAAATACCAAAAATTTTGAAGTGTTAAAAAGAGGAAAAATTTTATGATGAAGAAACAAGAGTAAAGAGCGCTTGGGAGCCAGAATATGATAAGTATGGAGATAAGTTATATATACAAGGTAAAGAAGAAGAAGAAGATAGCAAAAATACTTTTAGTTAATGAAGAAGATTTAAAAAGAAATATTAAAAAGAGTAAATAAAAATAAAATGAAAAATATGGAATACCTAAGAGATGGAGAGCAGAAGAAAATGAAGAATATTATTATATAGGTTTAGGTGGGATTGTTTTGAGTGGAGAAGAGTTATTTTTGATGAAGATAATGATAATTATAACTTAGGTAACTATTTCAGAACCGAAGAAGAAGCACAAAAAAATAATAGATAGTAAAAGAATGGCAAGACTTGGACTAAGGTAAGAGCAGGAGAAATTGGAAAATAAGATGTTGGTAAATGTAATTTTTAATAGTTATTGGAGTATTTATTGATTTAGTACTTTCAAGAATATGGGCTGCGATAATGCGATATCTTTTTGATGAATGAGATTGAGAGAGAAAAATGACTTTTAAAACAAGCGGTGGAAGAAATTAAAAAGGTAATAAAGTAAAACATAAAAAGCTGGAATAGTTTAATGGTTGAAGGTTTTTATAGTAATACAGTTGATCTTACAGATGATAGAGGTTATCCATATTATTTTAAATTAGATGATTTTTAGAAAGATTTGGAAAAATTTAAAAATGGTTGGGTGCTTGTTAGTATCGAAGAATATAAAGAATTTTGTAATAATTGGAGGTAGTAAATAATTAAAAATTATAGTCAGTATTGCTTAAAAACGAGGAAGTGAGATGATGGAAAATAGACTTAAATAAACTAATGAACTATAAATCAATAGCTTATGCAAAGTGATATGGCACAACTAGATAAAGTTAAAGACGAGTGCAAAGAGCTATTAGCGGAAGTTAGAGAAACAAGTACTTACAAGGTTGTAAAGAATAGAGATAATTTCGTAGCAGAAGGATTAGATTTGATAACTGCATACTGTAAATATGCTTTTACTAGCGGGATTAAATGAGCAAGATTTTGAAAAAGCATATTGCAAAAATTAGAATCTTATAAAAGTTGGAAAATATAAGAGATGAGGAGGGACTAATGGTTGAGTATTTGCAAGAGTTAAGAGTACGAGAGGGGAATCAGTTAGAATTATCAACAATCATATCTTCAAAGAAAAAGTTATGACTGATGATGAGATTGATAGGCATCAGATTGAATTTTCTAAAAATTAAAGAAAATATACTCGCAAGAAAAATAATTTGGAAATCTTGGAGAATATAATCACAGAGGTGAATTAAAACCATTATGAGTAAAAATAAAAAAGAGAAATAAAATTATTAAGAACACAAAATAAATACTATAAAAGATATATAACTAAACTTGAAAATGAATACTATGAACTAAATAAAAAAATGCTTTATCAAAGATAAAGAATTGACAATAGTTAAAGTAGATTTAGTTTTAAATAGATTTTATTTTGACAGCAGTAGTTGTGATAGCAATAGTTGAATTAATAATATTATTTTTAAAGTTGTAATAGTAGAAGTTGAAGAAATTTCAGAATAAGGAGTTAAGTAGTGAACAAAGAAGAAATATGTAAAATTATAGATGACAAGTTAGAAAGTAAAATCAAAAGATTTAAAGAATATAAATCCTCCATATAGAAAAAGTGGAAGTTATTTTGAAAAATTATAAAAACTTTCAAAAAGATGTTAAATTCTTTAAGAGAACAATTAAATCATAGACATAGTAAAAAAAGAACAAACGTTGATTCGACTAAACCTGTTGACTATGTTGATTATAAAACAGATATAGAAAAAGAAAGAGGATATAAAAGATAGGATTAATGAAGAAATATTGATATATGAAAATAGAATTTCAAAAACTGAAAATGCTTTTTAGATTTTTATAAAAAGATAAGTATTATAGAATAATAGAATTAAAATATTTTTGAAAAATTATTCTGTTGAAGATATTTGTGAAGAACTGGATATCACAGAAAAACTTATAGAAGTCATAGAAATAGGTTAGTTAATAGTTTAACACTATATTTATTTCCTAAAGAAATTTTAGAAGATTTTTAAAATTTTACCGTTTTACTCCCCTGTTCATTCCCTATTATATATAATGTTAACATATGGAAATTTAAACAGATATTATTCTCCCCCAAAAGAGACAAGTTAAAGACTTCTTGTAAAAAGTCTTTTATATGAGAAAGTAGTGTATAATAAAAATTATATCAATTTTATTTCTGGGGAGTGGTTAAAATATGGAAAATAAGAAAATATTATATATCATTATTGTTCTTTTGAAACCTTTATGTCAATATTAAGTAACAAAAATATGGCTTTCAGATATTTTCAAAATGAATGATTGGAGTGAAGAGAATTATTTAGAGTATCTGCTTCTTAAGTATTTAAAAGGTATAAAAGATAATTTAATAGGAGATAAAAAAATATAAGGTATTTGGAAAAATCAGGATAAAAATAATTTTTTAATCTTAATAAAAACAAAAAGAATATGATGAATTATTTTATAGAATAAATCTGTTTTTAATTAAAAATAGATTATTAAAATTAAAATCTACTTCTTTTTGTAGGTACATTTTGTTGTTTTTCTAAAAGGGAGATTTATTAAGTCAATGGAGAGCATATGCTAATGACGGAAGAGGATTTGCTATTGGATTTGATGTAGATATTCTTAAAAACTACTAAAGAATACTGAGATAAGACTTGAGGAAGTTGAATATATTCAGATAAAAATAAAAAGTGAATTCAAAAAATTCGAGAAAAAGCTTTCCACAAATACCTTATATAGATAAAGATCAGGAATTAAAACAAATGATTAAGGAGAGTATTATAGTTAATTCTGATGATGACCTTTTGTTTTCTATAGATTTTTCATTTTTAAGACTATACTCTACAAATATTATGGCTAAGAGTTATTTTGATTCAGAGCTAGAAAAACTATCACTCAAAGGCTTAAAAATTAACAAAAATAAAAAGTAGTGTTTTTCAGAAGAATTGGAATATAGAATGATTATGATTGAAGATAAGAAAAATTCTAAATCTGAAAATGAAAAAGTTTAGGAAAAAGTAAGAATGAAAAACAATTTGATTCGTTATCAAGAATTTCCTTTAGATCGTCAGGGTATAATTGCTGAAATAATAATTGGTCCTAAAAATAATACTTCTCCAAAAGAGTTATTAGAGTATTTAAAACAACTAGGTTCTGATAATAATCTATGGGAAAAATGTTTATATAAGAAAATCAGATATTCCTTATATTTAAATATTATATTGAAAAGTATATATAATTAACAAAATCAAAAATGAGAGTTTGAAAATATAGAATTCTCTTTTTATTTATAAAAACTGGAGGTGAAGTAGCATTGAAATTAAATGCAAGACAAAAAGCTTTTTGTGAATATTATGTAGCTAGTGGAAATGCTACTGAAGCTGCAATAAAAAGCTGGATATAGAGAAAAAGACATGCAGAAAGAGTATAGGTAGTGAAAACTTGACAAAAACCTGACTTTAAAAAATTATATTGATGAATTAATGGAAAAAGCTTGAATCTGAAAAGAATAGCATCATGCAGAAGAAGTTTTACAAAACTTTAACAGCAATGATGAGAGGAGAAATACAAGAAGAAGTTGTAGTAGTTGAGGGAGAAGGAGATGGTGTTTCTTCTGCAAGAATAATGAAGAAGCAAGTATCAGCTAAAGAAAGAATAAAAGCTGCAGAACTCTTAGGAAAAAAAGACATGCTTTTATTTACGGATAAAACTAAGATTGAAGGGACTTTGCCAGTTATGATTGTTGGTGAAGATGATTTAGATGAGTAAATTTATAAAAATAAGTTTACCTCAAATCGTTGGAAAGGGTTATAAATCGTTTTGGAACTTCAAGGGTAGGTATAAAGTAGTTAAAGGGATCAAGAGCTTCAAAAAAAGAGTAAAGACAACAGCTCTATGGATAATCTATAACATGATGAAATATAAAAATGCTAATACTCTTGTTGTAAGAAAAGTTTTTAGAACTTTTGAAAAGATAGTTGTTATTCAGATTTAAGATGGGCTATAAATAGATTTCAAGTTCAAGACTACTGGGAATTAAAAGAAAGTCCACTTGAAATGACATATAAACCAACTGGGACAGAAAAATTTTATTTAGAGGTTTTGATGATCCATTAAAAGATTACATCAATTTCAGTGCTCTGTTGGACAGTTTATGTTGGTGTTGGGTTGAAGAAGCTTATGAACTAACAGATGAAACAGCTTTTTAATATGCTTGATGAAAGTATTAGAGGTATTGTAGAAGAACCTTTATTTAAACAAATTATTTATAACGTTTTAACCCTTGGAATGAAAGACATTGGTTAAAAGGCTAGATTTTTGATAGAGTTGCATCATAATATATTAGCACTTTACAACTAATTATCTCTGTAATGAATGGTTAGATGAAGCTGATAAGAAATTATTTTGAAGATATGAAAAAGAATAACCTCGTAGATACTCAAGTTGCTGGACTTGGTAACTGGGGAATAGTAGATGGACTTGTCTATGAAAATTGGCAAGAGTTAGAATTTGATTGGAGAGAAATTTTAAATAAAAGACAAAAAGCAAAAAGCAGTATTTGGGTTAGATTTTGATATACCAATGACCCTGCTGCTTTTTGTGGGAATATTGGATCAGGAACAAAAAGAAATTTATGTTTTTGATGAAATTATATCAAAAAGGAATGCAGAATACAGCTATTTTATAGCAGATATGAAAAAATTAGGGTTTTAAAAAAGAAATTATAGTTGCAGATTGTCAAAGGAGCCAAAAAGTATAGACCATTTGAAAAGGTTTAGGACTTTATAGAATAAAAAGCATCTAAAAAAAGGAAAAGATAGCATTAATGCTGGAATACAGTTTATTCAAGATTTTAAAAATTTTTTTATCCATCCTAGATGTGTAAATTTTTAACAGAGATTTCTAACTATGCTTGGGATAAGGATAAAGTTTGGAAAAAGCAGCAAATAAACCCTATTGATGATTTTCAATCATTTAATGGATGCTATGAGGTATGCACTGGAAGATTATATGAGAAATAACTCTGTAAGAACAATAGATAGAAATATCTTAGGAATAAGATAAGAAGGAGGATTTAATGGATGTAGAAGATTTAAAAGAAGCTCTTGAACATTTATAAAAAAATGAATTACCAGAGCTACAAAAAAATGGAAGATTATTATAGTGGAAAACACGAAATATTTTAAAATAAAAAGATAGAAGTAATAAGAAAAAAAGATACTAAGTTAATTAATAATTATCCTGAATATATCACAACTATTGCAACAGCTTATTTCTTAGGAAAACCCATTAGCTTATGCTTTACAAGATGATAAATTAAAAAGATTTTGAGAAAATTATCTGAATATTTAGCAACAGAAGAAGAACAACAAGAAAAACTTTTTGAACATTCTCAAAATTGTAGTATGTTTTGGTAAAATCTATGAACTTTTGGTATAAGAATTTGGATAATACTATTGGAAATGTAGTTGTAGATCCTAGTGATTGTTTTTATTTTAAGAGATAATACAGTAAAAAAAGGGATATAATTGCAGCTGTTAGATGGGATAAAACTAAAAATAAAAGAGGATAAATGGGTTTATACATTGGAAGTTTATGATAGTACATCAGTTACTACTTACGAAATTTTATATCTGATATTGATAAAAAGAAGTTCCAACTGTAACAGGAGAAACTAAAATTACATGGATTTAATCAAGTTCCCAATTGTTGAGTTTTTAAACAATAAAAGAGCAATGGAGATTTTAAAAATGTAATTTCTTTGATAGATGGATATAATGAAGCTACTTCAACTGCTATTGATGATATGAAAGATTTTACAGATGCATACTTAGTTTTAGTTAATATGGGTGGAACTACTGATGAAGAAACTAGAAAGAATGAATAAAAAAATAAAAGTTATGCTTATTAATGAGCAAGGAGATGCTAAATGGCTCGTTAAACAAGTTAATGACAGTTATGCTCAAAACAATAAAAATAGATTAAATCAAGATATCCATAAATTTTTCTATGATACCAGATATGCAAGATAAAGAGTTTAGTGGAAATAGTTCAGGAGTTGCACTTGGATATAAACTGTTAGCTTTAGAACAATTAGCAGCACAAAAAGAAATGTATTTTAAAAAGCTATTAAATCAAAGATTACAACTTATGATTGATTTCTATAACTTTAAAAATAAAAATCTACTGATATTCAGAAAAGTATTTACTAGAAATGTTCCAAAGAATTTAGTTGAAGCAGTGATACAGCTCAAAAAGTTACAAGGAATAGTATCACATGAAACTATTTTTATCTACTTACCTTTTATAGAAGATGCAAAAGGAGAATTAGAAAAAAGATAAAAAGCTGAAGAAGATATTAATGTAATGAAAGATATGAATACTCCAATTGAGTTGGTGCTAATGGCTCAAAAGAATAGAGATTATTGGGGAAGAAAGACAGATTAAAAGAGAAGCTAAGGCATTTAGTAAAAATACAAGATGTAGAAAAAGAATATAAGATTGCACTTGAAAAAGGCTAAAGCAAAATATAAATAAAAGAACTTAGTAGAATAGGTACAACTTATATGAAAGATAATAATTTAAACTATCATGATGCTTTTAAAACTATTAAAAGGTGATGAATATAAAGTTTGGAAAAAGATTTACATAGATTATATGAGAGAATATAACAAAGCTTTTTAAAGACATGCACCTTTGAAGCTAAAAACTTTTTTTAGAAATTGAAACATTATCTGCTAGAAGTCGTATGAGCCACTTAGATAGTCTTAGAGCTCAAATCGATATGGAGCTTATAAAAGTATCAAGTGATATCAATGAAACAACTAAAAACTACATTGTACATCAATTTATAGAGATACTTACACAGAGGTAACAAAAGATTTAGGAATTAATGTTATAGTTAGTCCAGAAAAAAATAAAAACAGTTTTAGATAAACCTTGGAGGGTCAAACTTTTTCAGAAAGGCTTTGGACTAATACAGATAAACTAGCTCAAACAGTTAAAAAGCAAGAAATAGTTAATGGCATGATACAAGGTATCAATCTTACAAACTATGACTAAAAGAGTTTCTGAAAGATTTGAGACAGCTAAAAAGAATGATGTTGAAAGACTTTTAAGAACAGAAGTTACTATACTTTAAATCAAGCTACACTAGATGGATATAAAGGAAGCAGGGTAGAAAAATACGAGTTCAGTGCTACTTTTGATAGTAGGACAAGTCAAATATGTTCTGAACTCCATGGGAGAAGTATTTGAAATAAAAAGATTGCAGTTGGACTTTAATTATCCACCAATGCACCCCGTAGATGCAGAAGTACAACTATCCCAATTATTGACTATGAAAGTTTAGTAGAAATGGAAATTCAAAAATAGTGATACAATAAAAAGAAAATAAAGCCACTGAAGATAAAAAGATTTTTGTCAGAATGGTAACGATTAGAAGAGCTAAAGAGTTAGCTAAAGAGTTTGAAAAACAATGATGTCCGCGGACTACTATAGCTATAAGAGAGCATATTGATGAAGCTTTAAAGAATAATGCCTTACCTAGGTTGTATCCCTGAAGAGTTTGAAAAATTAAGTAAATCCAATAAAGTTTTATATCAGGGTGTTGCTGATACAGGAAAACATAACCGCTTCATGCGCCAAACTATGATTTAAATATGAGGCTTTAAAATACGGGGGACGGTCTGACAATTTATGGACGCGGAATATACTACTCTACCCTACAAAAGAAACGATCGAGTATTATGCTTATGACGCATATAGTGATGGGAAAGGAGAGTTACTGGAAATGATATTATCTCCGATGCTAAAATAATCTCTTATAAGGATATATTCGAGCAATTGGAAAATGAGCGGAGTTCACACAAAAAGCTAGAGAGATGGACTGTTTTTGAGGATGTTATAGGGGGACGTTGGAAATTTTGCAGCTTTGAAGGGGCTACATGCTATTGATGTGGATAGTTTCCGAAAAGAGGCATAGATTATGTTGTTATTTTTAAATAGAGGGCGTTAATTGTTAAAATAGGAGGGCTTTATGGAAAAATATAAATATTTTTAAATGGAATATGTTTCAAGATAACTTTTTACAATTATCTTTTTGAAATGATTTGTTTTATTATTCAGAGATAGTTTCCTCTGAATCCACGAATAGATTTCCCTATCTTTTTACGAAAAAGAGCAAAAAGAATTTTTAATTGTTGAAGTGCTACAAAACAGAAGAGTTTAGGGATGATGAAAAAGTACGGGCTTTATATTGAAATGAAGACTTTGAAGAATATATCTGGAGTTACATTTGGTATGGTTTCAGAGGCCTATTTTTGAGTTTTTGTTTGAATATAAAAACTTAAAGCAAAACATTTGAGACTTTTTATAAGATACAAAATATCCATATAGCGGATGTTACCACTTGTAGTTCGATTGGAGTATTTAGATGCAACATACAGAAAAATTAAAAGTGCTAAGAACTTCCAAAAGAAACTCAAGAGATATTTGCGAATTTTATGATAAGATGAGAAATGTAAAATATGGATTTGGGATTACAATCCAAAATTGGTTGAGAGAGACCTAAACATTTTTAATAGAGATTTAAAGGTCTTTTATGGTATGAAATATGATGAGGCTTTTAAAATTACATAAAACAGATAAAGCAATATTATTCTAGAATTTATGGATATGGATAGAATTTTAGAAAGATGAAGAGCACTTATTCAGCAATTAAAAGGTTACGATGCTATAAGCCCTAGACGGGTATGATGAAGAGTATCATTTTTCGTTATACAAGATAGATCTAAAATTGATAATCCAACAAACAAGGAATAGAGATAGTGAGAATATAAATAGAGGAAACAATAAAACATATTTTAACCATTACAAATATTTTTGTAGAGGCGATTAATAATTACATATACTGAAACTAAAACCTAACGGAAGACAGAGACCTTCTCAGAATAGACTATGATATCGATTTAAACTTATTAAGAGGATAGATTTCGAAAAAGAAATTAAGAAACTGAGAATTTACAACAATTAAATCCTGTTTTAAAAGGTTGTTCTTAGAATTTTTGATAATGGGATTTATGAACTTTTCTAAACAACTAGGATATGAAGATATTAATTTAAGAAGCATATAATAAATTATACAAATCAATAACACTAACATCATTTTCTTTTAGTATGAGAGATGTAATTCATGATGAAGATAAAGATTAACATATTTAAGAGGAATTGATTATGAAGTATGAATATGAATTAAGTGAGAGATTTGTTGAGAGTGACCAAGCCTCTACCTAATCCAAAAGAATGACTAAATTTGAAAATGCTAGGCACGCAAATATGTAATAGGACTGTCTTCTGAAAGAGATGTAAGATATAGGAGATATGATAATAAAGAAAAAGCTAAGCAAAATTAGTAGAAGCTATATAGAGTGTTGTAAAAGCGAAAAAGAAAGTTAGAAAGTGTTAAATTACCTAATGGAACATTAGATGGTCATAATAGTAAATTAAGACAAGTAACATTAGATTTTATGAAAAGGAAAAGAGATAATGCAAAAATATCAGTTGACGGATTGATTTTCCAAGAGAAAGAAATAGGGATTGATACTAATAATAATAAAAATAACATCAAAGCACTTAGCAAAAACTAGTGCTGTATTTAGGAGGACATATGAAAAATGAAACATTAAAAAGGTAGGGAATTTTATAACTGACCCACAAGGAAAGAATATAGGTTATATAATGGTAAAATGAAAAACTTGAAGTTATTAGTAAATTAAAAATATGGATATAAAATAAAGAGGAGCTCCTCTTTTATTAATTATTAAACTTTCTATTACAGAAACACTTACTTTAACATTTTCCCTGTCAACAACTAGATACCAGTGGTCATATGTGGTACATATATATGGCAGGTGAGGTTTCAATGTCCACCATAATATTCAAATTTTCTACCATGCTTGTAATTAGAAAATTAACACTGTTAATACAAATGACATTACATTCAGTTCCTTCTATTACGACTTTTACAGTGTCATTTTGTTTTAAATAGTTTTAAATCAAACAAAAGATAGTCATGCTTCTCCTCCTAATTCAATATTTGAGCCCCTCTCCTATATTGAATTATAACTTTAAAGAGAGAGCAAATTTTAATATCTTGCTTTTTATTTGGAAACTAAAAGTATATTTTTAGATTTGTAAATAATACTTTGTTGGGGAGTGAATATGTTGAAATTATGTGATGAATAAAGTATAAAATTTAGATTTTTAGGTAGTAATTGAAATTGATGCAAGAGATTTATCTAAGTTTTAGATGCAACAGTAACAACTTTTGATTTGTAAATAACTCAGAACAAGATGCTTTTATCAAATTAAATATCTCCGCAATAGAAAAGGGAGTTTTTGATAGAACTAGTTTCTTTAATGAGTGAAAACTCCCAAAATTTTTGAAACAATATCTAAAAGAAATTATTGAGCTTTTAAAGAATTTTAGAGATAGAGAAAAATTGAAAGATAAAAATATAGAAGCTAAAGAAGAGGGACTATATTATAAAGATACTAAAAAATTGAAAATTATTATTATAAACCAACTATGATTATTATGGGAGATGCTAGTCAGTTGATGAAGCTTTTAAGAAATTTTGCTATCAATCTTCCAAAAGAAAGAGATTGAATATAGAAACTTCTATGGGAAATTTTAAAATAGATGATGAAGTAAAGAAAATATAATAGAACTCTCTTCCTGAAAAAGAGAACGATAGTAACATGATACATATAAAAGTAGAAGCTATTGTAAAAAACCAGATTTACCTTGCCAATCCAATGTGGGGAATTAATTACTGATAAAGTAATCAAAGCAACTATATTAGATGAAAAATTTTAAAAAGTTAGTTATAGATAATAAAATAAAATTTGGAAATTCTGATAAATTGCTAGTTGATATTGAGAAATAAAAACAGTAGATAAAGATTTAAATGTTTTAGATGTTCACTATAATGTTATAAAAGTTTACCTGAAAGTAATATTGAACAAAAATCATTATTTTAAAGAACCATTTAATTGGTTCTTTTTATTTTTAAAATTTCTCTTGACTTTTGTGAAAACATATATTATTATATTTGTGTAGCCAAAAGTTAGGAGGTGTAGAAATGGAAGCTACAAAAAGAAAATGGGTGGACTACAATTAATCCTAAAATATTCAAACTAGAATTAGAATGTCAGAAGGGATGTAGAAAAGTTAGAATTTTGTGCTAAGGATATCACAAAATCAAGTTATTAGATCAGGAATTGAGAAAGGTTTATCAAGAAATAATAGGAAATAGATTAGAGATTGTACCACCGACCAAAGCGATCAATCTCTAATACACAAGAAGTTACCCTCTTATGAAATCTATTATATCATAAGGAGTACTTCTATCAATTATAATTTTGAAAGGAGTATTTTTATGTATGCAAAATATGGAAAAGTAATCAAAGAAAGTAGAAACCACTTAACAACTCATTACGATACTGACATTTGACCAATTAAATGATAGTGAGGATAATTCAAAAGGAATTTTGAAATGATACATAAAAGCATTTATGTTTGGATTTGGTCAAGGGATAAAATGTCAAAAGAACAAAGGTAAGGTGAATAAAAAATGGAAAATAAATTAGTAAAAATAAATAATGTAGAACTTGGAATAAAAGAATATAAAAAGAAGAGTAGTAAACTGCTTGGGATATTGGAAAGTTCATAATAAAACTGTAAGTGAAATTAATCAAATTTTTAAAATAATGAAGTAAAATTTATTTTAGGAGAAGATTATTTTCCTTTAACTCCAATAGAATTTTTTCTGAATCATTTAAACTGATTCGAGGATTTTATACCTATCAAATGTAAAGGAAATACCATTATTTACTGAAAGTGGATATCTGATGTTGGTAAAAAGCATTTAATGATGATTTGAGTTGGGGAAATACAAAGACAATTAGTTAAAGGGGTATTTTCAAACTTAAAGAACTTAAATCAAGATAGAAAAAGATAAAAGACTTGAAATAATGGAAAAATGCAAATGTAAGAATGGCTAAAATGTTAAAAATCTTTAATACCATTCTCAAAAAGCAGATAAAGAAATATTATGATGGAAGCGAAAAGTTTTAATAGGTAGTTATTCCCCATCACCAAAGCGGGAAGCTAAAACTATAACTGCCACTCAAATAGCAGAGATATTGAGTATCTGTTCGAAAAAGATAGGAATAATTTCTAATAAATATAACTTAAAAACAGCAGAACAAAATGGATATTGTCTCATGACAAAAGTATTGTAATAAAGAGATACCTAATTTTAGATATTTTGAAAGTGCAATGAAGAATTTAGAAAATATATTTAATTAAACACTAAGAGGAGTATAAAAGCCCTTTTTTATTATAAAAGAAAAGGAGGTGAAAAGATAAACATTGTCGTACTGAGGGACATTAAAACATCTGGGAAAATAGTCACACAGGACTTAAACAGAGGATAAAATGAAAAATTTAAAATTAATATTCAACTATTTGCAGAACCAGAAGAAGTAAAAACTACAAGAAGAAGTGGATAGATGATTGACAAAAGATTTACAAGGATGAAAGCAGACTTTGAAAAGAGAACTTGAAAGAAAAGCATAATGAATCTATTGAAGATTATGAAGAAGAATCAAAAATGCTAATCTTACTGCAGAAGAAAAGTACAAGAACTTGAAAAGATTCAAAAAGACTTAGATGCAAGAATGAATGAACTTTCAAAAATAAAGACAGACAGACTAAAGAACGGTACATAGCAAAGTACTGCAAAATGCCAGATAGAATAGAGTAGAATTTGCGCCAATTGTAATGAAGAAGAAATAGGAAGCATCGTTAAAGGTTTTGCAGAAACAATGGGAGGTATATACAAAACTCTTGGTGACATAGTGGCACCGAGTGGCAATGGATGGTGGAAAGTGAATGCACACGAAGATGATGTCTCAAAAGCCATGACTTTGTCTGAAAGAACAGAATTGTTTAACAAAGACAAAATTATATGATGAACTGAAAGGAGAGTAATATGGGCAGCAGAACTAAAGTAGAACGTTTAATAATACCTGGAAGTATTGGAGGATGTGGTGAGACAAGGGTACCCAAACAGGTAGTATTCGGATCATTGGTAGATATCAGCAACAAATTAGAAGGAGTTCCAGGGAATGTTTTAACTATTCCTAAGTGGGGGCTTTAGGAGTAACAGAAGATGTAGCTGAATTAGAAGCAGTGCCTTATGAAATTTAACTACATCTAAAACACAAGTTACTATTATCGCAAAAGGGGTTCATTTTTCAGACGAAGCACTGCTATCTGGGTATGGCGACCCATTGGAAGGAGTATCTCAATTAGCCGTATCTATAGCAAGAAAAATAGATGCTGATGTTTTTAGAAGAAATAAAGCAGAAAATTAAATACAATAGAAAATCTACTAAATTAACATATGATGTTTTAGCAGACGCTTTAGCTCAAATTCGAAGAAAAATAGATAGTCTCTAGAGTTATGTTTATAACTCCGGATCAATATGCAGAATTAAGAAAGGATAAGAATTTTCTTAGCTTTAAAAGATATCGCTGGTAAGCTCTTTAATGATGACAGGAGTTATTGGAGAACTTTAGGCGTTCAATTGGTTGTTACTTCAAATCCAGGAATTGTAAAAGGTAATGAAGTTACAAATGCTATCGTTGAGGCAGGGGCTACAGGATTACTTTTAAAAGAAGTCCACAAGTTGAAAAAGCAGAGACATAGATCACAAAGCGACTAAAGTTAATATAGATCAGCATTATGGACTTTATATAAAAGAATGACACTAAGATACTGTTGCTTACAACTAAAAACCTGAAATAACAGTATCAGAAGCATAATTTATAAAGCACTTAGAATTTGATTTCTAGGTGCTTTTATTCTATGGAGAGGTTGGATATGGAAGAAGTTTACAACAAAATAATTGAAAAAAGTGAAAGAATTAACAACTAGTAGCAACGAAGCTAAATTGAAAATTCAAGTAACTGTTTTTAGTTAGAAAAGCTTTAAATTTTATGAATAGAAATGATTTTTCCAGTTGAACTTATAGATCCACTTGCTGGAGTACATTTAGCATTAAAATTATCGAAGAAACAAACTTACAAGGTAATATTTCTAAAGTTACGAGAAGGAGACACAACAATAGAATACAATACATCCAATAATGCAAACTGATGAAATGTTTTTATCTTTTAAAGAGCCAATTATTTAAGTTTAGAAAGGTTGGTACTGTATGAGTATCTTAGATAAGTTAGCATACAGATAGAGTTACTGTTATTCGTCTCTGTTACTTTACAGATGAATATGGTGGAGCTTTTTGAGGAACAAAGAAATATTAAAAATATCCCTTGTAGACTTTTCACAAAATGGTTGAAAAGTGTAACCCAGGAATGATTAATAGTAGTGGAGAATATAAACTCTTTGTAGGTTTGGATATAGATATAAAACAAAATGACTCTACTTAAAGTTATAAAGAAAAGCTGATGGAGCTATTTATATGTTCAAGGCATCAAAACCTTTAGCTTATAACATAATAAAACATAAGGAAATAGTTCTAGCAGAAGTATCTGAAATGAGGGTAGATTATGGAGCTTAAAGGTTTTTCAAAGAGTTTGACTGAAAATTCTTGATGAAATAAAAATACAAGCTCACTAAGCTACTGAAAGATTTTTAATGTTACAAAGCTGAGGATTTAGATGCTAAGGAATTAACACTCGTTGATACTGGAACATTAAAGAATTCTTGGCAAAGAGAAAATGGGAAAAAGATTAACTGGAAATACATTCTCTCAAATTGTATTTTCTATGACTGATTATGCAGCACACGTTGAATATGGTCATAGAGCTGGTGAAAGTAAAACCTAAATTTGTCAGAGGTAGATTTATGCTTAGAACAGCAGTAGCTATGAGACAGATTAAATTCTATAAAGATTTAAAAGATATGGAGGATTGATAAAAAGAAATGAAATGTGGTAGATATAAGAAAATGCATTGAATAAGATTATTTCAGAAAAGTTAAAAAGCAAATCCATATAGTGAAGATATACGACAATATTAAAAACCTATTTTATATAGATTTAGTTAGTTATAAAAAGAATTTAATTCTGAGTATAGAGAGCTAAAAACAATAGATATTGATATTATCTATTATCCAAAAAACTAATGGAAAGCTAACTCAATGCTGAAATATGAGAATTTAGAAAACTTAGATAATGCTTTTGGAAATAGAAGGCAAGAAAGGTTTTATGATGATTAGATAGATATTTAACTTTGAGAAATACAGATATTAAAATTGTAGATAGAGTTGGGCATTATGTCTTTACTGAGTTTATATAGACTTATATGGAAAACCTTATGATTATGAGTTAATGCAAGACTTAAAATTAAGATTTGATGAAGGAGGTAATAATTAATGGGAAATGAAGTAGGACAAATAAAAGCAAGCCCAGAGGTTATTGTTGAGTTTAAAAACTTTGGCAACAACAGCAATAATAAAGAAGTGAAAAGAGGCATAGTATGTTTGATTTTTAAAAGATGACTAAAGCTCTATGCTGAAAAATGGATAACGATGAAAAATATTGACGACTTAAAGGACAATAGAGTGGGATGCAAAAATGCTAAGTATATAAAACTTGCAATGCACTATGGAGCAAAAGAAAATAATAATTAGAGTATTGGTAGCACTGAAAATTTAGATGATGTCTTGCCTGAATTTCAGGAAAGAAGAATGCATTAGTTAGCATTTCCTGGAGCAGAAGAACAAGATGATCAAAAATTAGTTATAGGACAAAAATCTTTTGGTAGACGGAACGATAAGAAAAACTGTGAGATATGTTTCAAGTTTTGCAAATAACTCAGACCATGTTGCAATAGTTGAACTTGCAAATACAGGAACATGTAAAAGTATTTATGGAGATTTTAGCAGCTCAAGAATATACGACAGCAATAGCAGGACTTATTTCGGGTATGCCTCTTAACCGTTCAGCTGATAATATTGTTATGTCGGATCTAAAAATCTGTGCAGAATACTATGAGCCTAAGATTGGAAAAATTTTCTTTGTATAACGACGATGACAAAGTTAGAGTTAATTATGCTGTAAATTCAAAAACAACATTTGATAGCTCATGGAAGAAGGATACAAGAAAAATAAAAATAGTTGAGGGTATGTTTTTATCACAGATGACATAAGAGATACATTCAAAAATTACTGGAGAGGTATTTATTTGAATGACTATAACAACAAGATGAATTTTGTTCTAATGTAACAAAGGTTTATTTTGTTGAGATGTCTCCGAATGTTTTAAGTGCTGACTATGAGAATAAAATTGAAATAGATTTCGAGGCACAGAGTTGAGATACTTGATGGAAAAAGATCCTGATGAAATGACAGAACTTGAGATTTTAAAATATCCAAGTGGCGATGATGTATTTTTAGTTGGGGACGTTAGATTTGTGAGACACTAGAAATCTTTCTTTAAAGCATATTGATGTAGGAGGTTGCAAATGGCAAAAGGAACAAATAAGAGGAAATAATACCATAGCAGGGGCTCACGGTCATCTGTGGATAGATAATGAAAAAGTGGTAGAATTTTCTATAGGTAAATGCAAAATAACAGCTGATAGAAAAAGATGCTACAACTTGAGTTTATCTGTTGACGTAAGATAGTAGCTCTGAAAGGAGAAGGTACAGTACAATAAATAAGGTTTTACTCAAGAGGAAAATTATTGGAAAACTGGAAAAAGGAAAAGATATTAGAGGGAAAGAATAATTTCTGCTTTGTCAGACCCTGACTCTCCAGGTGGGCAAGAAAGAAAGAGTATCTATTGACAATGTTTGGTCCAATTCTAACAGATTTGATAAATATTGCTAAGGAGAAAATGTTGAAAGAAGAATACACTTTTGAGTTCTACCAAAAGATGCGGTATTTGGAAAAGTGAAATCAGATAAGGAGTGATAAAACAAAGTTAGTCAAATAGCTGAAAGATTTACTGAGGACATGCAAAAAAGAAAGAGAAGAAACATAAGAATATTAGTTACTGAGCTTACGATAAAGATAGAAGTAGAAACTTTATCGAGAACTGAATTTAGAGAGCTACTTTATCTAACTCAAAGATAATGATTGTGAGTAATTTATAATGCTTGTAAAATTTTAGAGATGACAAGTTGATTGAATCTGAGGCTGTAAGACAGTCCTTTACGGAGGTTGTAGGGTAAAATTTTATCAGCTAATACAATTTATGCTTTTAAGCTAAGACAATTTTAGAAAAATCAGATTTAGAATTTGGCAACCTCATCAAAATATATTGAAGTGATAGAAGATGATATACTAGTGAGAAAGACTGGAGGCTATACACTGTATCTGAGTAGAAAACAGGATATAGCTTGAGAGAACTCCGTCTTTATTCTACTGAATTATCTAAATGTCTTGACAACAAACAACTATAAGACTATACTTGAAAGAAAAAGAAGGTAGGTGTTGATTATGTGGATTTTGGTGATAATATTTGCAGGAAGTATTTTAGCAGGTTCTTTTTACTAATTTTATAAAAAGGCTTATTGGTCAAAAATACCTAATTTTTAGTTGCCGGTGCAGTTCTATATCCAATACATCCTATTTTATCAGTGATCATGTTTTAATAAGGTTTCATCCTAGTATTTTTGTTGAAGTGTGTTTGCTAATGAATGAACTAATTAATTTTATAATTTTGCAGTGATTGTCAATACAATAGGTTTTACAGGAATACTTGGAATTATTCCTCACTGTTTGGGGACCCTATTAGGTGGCTGTAGTAAATGTCTTTGGTTAGGAATAACTTTTGTACACTAAACTCATGTATAGTGATTTGTGGTTTTAGATACTGACTATGTAAAGAGAGTTGAAATACTTCTCTATTTTATTCCTACTGTGGAGGTGAGGGATGGAACATAGGAATTAAGCGAGCTACCTGAGTTAAAAGATAAATTTACATCTCAAATTAAATCAGCTAGTGCTAATTTGATGAAATTTAAAATGGGAGCAACTAAAACAGGGAAATGCTATTAAAGATACTGCTAATTGCATATCAGATAGTGCAAAGTCCATTTCAGGCTCTATAAAAGTATTTTTAGGATTTAACGCAGGAGGAATAGCTTTTAATTTTATGAAAGGAACATTTCAAGATTATGCAGAACCAGACCAAGTGCTAACCTAAAAATAAGCTATTATGGGAGCTAGTGCTGAAGAAAGTGAAAATACTAGAAGGCTCAAGTTTTAGAATTGGGTAAAACTATGCCTTTTACAGCAAAAGAAGTTGTTGAGGCTCAAAAATAAGCAATGGCGGTTTTAAAAATAATGATATACTTGCATTGACGCCTAAACTTTTTAAAGTTATCTGTTGCTTCGGGAGAAGATTTAGTAAGAACCTCAGATATAATGACAGATAACTTAGATGCCTTTTGGGTTAAAAATTATCAGATGCCGATAGACTTATGGATGTTATGGCTGCAACAGCTAACAATACAAATACGAGTATAGGAATGCGGAGAGGCTTATCAATATGTTGCAGCAACATCACAGTTTTGATAGTTTTGAAGAAGTAAATATTTTGTTAGGGCGTCTTAGCTAACAATGGTATCAAAGGGCAAAGGCTGGAAGAAACCAGCTGCAGTAGTTTCAGCACTAAGACTTGCAAATGCAACTCCTGATATGGAAAAGGCTTTACAAAAGGTTGGACTAAAACTTTATGATAATAATGGAAAAATTCAAAAGGTCTTAGAAGAATTTTGGAAGAGGTTAAGCCAAAAACTTGCTAAGATGACAGAAGAACAGAGAAACTATTAAGTGACAACAATAGCTGGTGCTGAGGAATGAAAGTTTTTGCTTCTATTTTAGGTTATTCAAAAGAGGGGAGGATAAAGTTGAAAATCTGTTATGAACTCAAAAGGTGCAGTTGAAGAGATTAATGAAGAAAATGAAAATACCCCTCAAAATAAGATTAAGGAATTAGAAAAGTGCTTGGGATAATTTAAAACTAACCATAGCTGAGGGAGCTACACCTGCTATTCTTGAGAGTATGAAAAGTTTAACTGATACTTTAAAATAATACCGAAATTAGAACCTAGTGGCTTTAGAAAATTATTTCAAAAAGTGAAGAAACTTTATATCTGAAGGAATACAAGCTTTGGGCTGCATATAAATTAGCGGTAATGGCTTCATGAAATTCATCCAACTTTAGGTGCTGTAGTAAGTGGAGCTTTTTATTGGAAATAAATTAGGGTTTGTATGCAGGAAAATGAGATAGGAAAAATTTTGCAAAAGGAAACAACATTTCAGAAAGATAGAGCTAAATATATTAATCAAGGACACAATCCAAGATTGACCTGGGCTTTAGCGAAAAGAGATCAAATGTATCGTCGATAAATTCCAAGGTATGGATACAGTTCAAATAGATAATTACCCTAGGAAAGAGAAGAATATGAGAAAACTACTGCAACTATGGACTTAAATAAAAAGAAAAAGCTAGATAAAGTTTTAGGATATAGAATAATCAAATCTTAGAGAATAATCTAAAACCCAGTCAAATGATTATACGTGATCGGCCAACTATAGTTCCTCCAACAAAGAAAAACTTAACTCTTATGATGATACAAATGACAAAGCTAAATGAAAATTCAAATTATGCCCCTATTACAAAACAATATCGAACCCAAAATTAATGTAAATCTAGGCAGGAGTTACAACAACAATGAAATGGATAAAGACAAAATAAACAGTTAGTACTCAAGTGAACTTGATAATCAATTCAAGCAGTTAGATACATGCTGAATCAAAACCAAGAGGGAGGGAGTTATGAAACCAACATTATATTAAAAGTTGAGGGAGTTGTACTTTTTCTTTTGCAGTGCCTCCACTTGATTTTAAAGTTGAGAGTGGTCAGGACAGTCAAACATATAAAATCATAGACCTTGAGAAAAACAACATGGACAAAAGAAATGCTGAAAAATAAAGTTTTTCTACTTTTCTACCCAATTAAATCATGCTCTTTAGGTATCTTAAATCCATTGTTACCTAGTACAGCAATTAATTTTTGAAAATGAAAGATGAAAGCAAAAAATGATTTGAATTGTTCTGAGTATAATTTATTTTAAAAAGATTAACAAGGTTAAATCATGGTTGTGGAAAGAACAGAGATATTGATATAAGTTTCTGAATTTTAGAACAACTAAAATAAAAGTTTAGTAGATGAAGTTATTGGACTTTTTACGAGGTAAATATGGAAAAGAAAAGAAAATCAAATTGAAATTAATAAAAAAAGAGTATAAAGACCTCTTTCAAAAAGTTGTAGAGTGGAGCTATAAGATGGAACATCGAGAAAACTAGAAGTTGATTATATAGCAAAAGAAATATCTATTGTGGTTGAGATGGTTATTTTTTCTTATGATGATGAAAAATTATTTTGTGGAAAGGTCTTTGCATCAAAAAGAGGAGAAAGAGCAACAGAAAATCTTTTTATTGCTAAGGATAATCAATTTATCTTAATAAGAACAGCTTTGTATCAAAAAGAAACCATCTGAAATTTTAAAAGAAATTTGTGGAGAATTAAAACCCACAAGTGGCAAAATTCCAAAAAGATGAGGCTGATTGCACTTTATCCCGCAACAGGATAGGAGTGGTTACGAGATAACTTTTAGCCGCTTATACCCATTCAACACAGAAAGAACAAAAAGATTTATTCAGTTGTTAGTAATGAAAATAAAATAGATATTGTAGAAATTAAGGATCGATATTGATGTTTTATAACAAGTAAAATAATATTTCTACATCTAGCTATGTGAAGAAAGTTTAGACAGATATGATAAATCAGATTGTTATCTATAAAACGGAAAAGTAGAAAAGCAACAAATAGTTGATAAAAGTCGAGAATGCTGGAAGACAAAAGAAATGTGGGCTATTTCCAACGAGTTAGTGCAATATGAAAAGACAGAGGACAAGAGAGCTATCGCTAGAGATATGCCTCAAGAGCATTGATATCATGCAGATTACTGTGAAGGAAATATTTTACTCAAGCTAGCTACAATATAGGAACAAGAGCTCTACAGGGACTAGTTGGAGATGCTAAAGCAGATCAACATCTTTTGGAAAGAGATAGTTATTTTTGCACAGAACGAACTAGCTGGAAATGTAATGGATAAGGTGGAGTTTGGAGAAAGAAAAGTCATGAAAACTAAAAGAAAAGGAAAAGGGTAAAAGTAAAGATAAAATTGATGAACTTTTCCGAAGGGTGGGATAGCTAATACGCATAGCTGAAATGATCGTATACAGGTTGATTCCCAAGAAATAAAGGAACAAATCTACTCAATAGCTTCAGAAGTAAGTCCTCCTCCGAACTAAAAATAAAATTTTCTGAACAAGAAATTCCTAGTAAACAGCTCTTAGAAAAGTCTGTCTCTTTGCCCTTTCACCATCACAGGAGGAGAATACACTTCATTGATGGCATCATTGATACATAAAAATCAATATGCAATCTTATTCAGGAGATAATACAACATCAACTGCTACGATCACTCTGGTCTCTGATAGTCATACCGAGGCAGTACCTTCCAATAGCTGGTAGGGAAACTTTGAAGGAGCAGGACTCACTCATTCCTCACATGATATTTGGCTTTGGAAGACACCTTTAAAAGCCGGGTGATGAAGTTTTGAAGGTGCAGTTGCTGGTAGTGTTTTATGTTGTCGTTACTAAATAACTCCAAATGCCAAAGTGGAGCAATAGAAGTAGTAGTATGACTGATATATTCTAAATGATCGCTCTGATAGAGCAAGAACTAGAAATTTTTAGAGAGAAAAGGATAGATTTTAGAAACTGGAGAATACTTAAGAGGAGAAAATACGATGCGCACATAACACTTGAGAAAATGAAGCCGTAAAAGTAAGGATATACACAGCCCAAAACAGAAAAGATTTAGACATTTTTAGATTTATAGCTCTTCTTATGGTCAACCTAGAGCAGTATAGGAACCGTTTACTACAACAAATCCATAAAAGATGCCTTGATGATAAATCATCAAAGATTGTCTCCCTAGTTAATCCCTATATTTTAGGGAATGCCATGACTTCAACATTACTTATGATGATGACACGACCATATCCAATATCATCGCACGGTCTTGACTGTCAGTATGCATGTTGAATGGAGGTAAACGACGAAAGATAAAATCACTCACGAAATAATAGACTCAATCTCTGTGAGAACTCTCTAAGTAAAATGGAGGGTTCTTTAATTTTGATATTGCATCTCCACTGGAATTTCAGAAGAAGTCGATCAGAAATTAGATTTTGGAGCAAATAAAACTTTATTGACACAGCCACAGAAGATGAATTTATAGACAAGATGTAATACTTTTTGGAGTTACGAGAAGACTGGGGAACTAAAGCAAAAGGTTATGTCAACAAACCTCACAGGAAAGGTAATGACTGAAATTTGAAGCTGAAAGTCAATATTTTAAATAGGAGATGCATTAAATATCATCTCTTTAAAGAATATCATCTCAGAGTCCAACAGAGAGGCTGGAAATTGAAGTTGAATGCTTTAACGGAAGGTGTGAAAGGACGTTGCTATCGGAGCAGCTAACTCTTTTTGAGATAGCTAACAGCACATTTTTACTGTCACTCATCGATGTTAAGCTACTCACAAATGGTTGCTGACAAAGAGCCTCAATTTCGTGTACATCCAGAGAGCACAGGAAAAGTCAGAAAACCCGGCTCACAGCGGGAACATCTACGACCAGGAGCAATGGGGCAAAACAAGTTGATGGAGTTGGTGCTGTTCTTTGTAAAGCCTTTGTGGAATGGTAACGGAACTGTAAAAGTTTTGCTACAACTATATAATGATGTTGCTGATAGTACTCTCTTGATCAAAGTTAGAGCTAGAATTGAAAGGGAAGATGGTGTCCCATTGGTGCTGAGTAACTGTTGATAGTTTTCTCGCATGCGATGCTATAAAGTGGTGTGTTATTTTGAAAGATGGCTATAACTGTTTGATTTATCTGAAAAGATAAAAGTTTTAATCAAGGCTGTTAGAAAACAAATTCAGCAATGTTTAAAGATAACAAAAATTATTTTATCGATCAACCGTTTAGAGAAAATATTTCGAGCTTGCTGGAGTGAATGATTGTTTTGTTATGATTAACGGCTCTAAAGAGAATATTTTAGTGGCTGATGATGAAAATAAATTGTTGTTGGGCAGGTTGATGTACATGATGAAGATTTAATAAAAGTGTATCTAAGGTTGCAAAGAAATAGTTTTGCAAAAGATTTAATACGAACTTTGGATTTAATTTTGCACCGTGCAAAAAGGTGATATTGAGAAACATAAAGAACTGATATTTATTAATCAATGAAGAGCAGGTTGCAAAAGCATGAAAATTTTATGGGGCTTGAATATAGAAAATGGTTGAGTCTACAGGATAGAAAAGACAGAATTATCTTATACTTTACTATCTAAAATATTTTTACACCTCACGTTTTAAAGGAACGTTAAGATATCATGAATGGAGAAATAGAAGTAATTGAGGATTATGGAAATTACTTCATTTACAACAAAATTTACATCTGTAGTTGGAATACCTCAAAACTGATAATTTCAAAAAATTTCATTTACATTAATAAACCTGTCACTTGAATTTTTAGCATTGAATTTAGATACAAATAATACGGACAAATTAAAGATAAAAATCTAAGTCATAAGTATTTGAAAAATATAGTCATAAACAAATACACGATATTAGAATATTCGAAGATTAGAGTGATGTCGAAAAAACAGAATATTTAGAATTACATTTACCCGATGAGAATGAGTTCATGATGTTGAAAAGACCAAAATCAGAATTTTGAAAAGATTGACAGAAAGAAATTAATACAGATAAAGAACCGATAATAACCAGATAGGTTTCAATTAGATAAGACTGATGAGTATAATATAGATAATACAAATTTAGGGAGGCCATGCAAAGCTCTTAAGAAACTATATGATGAATTAAATAGAAAATAGAAGCTTTTAGATATATGTCCGTACAAGGTTGGAGATGTTTCATGTTACAACAAATACTCAAGAGCCTTCAACAATATGGGGTGGTACTAAATGGCAAAGATTAACAGGTAGATTTTTGAAAGGAATAGAAACTAATGAAGCTACAGGACAACTTGAGGAAGCAATATCAAGACTTTAACTGTTGCTTATAACATCACATAATCACAGTGCTTGGGTCAGACATCATCAAGGTTGGTATACGTATACACAAGATGAGCATATATGGTAGAGGTTCAATGGATATTACAGGAAAATCTGGTGGATTGATTGTCAACTGGTTTAAAGAAGGAAGCTTTTAGTAAATACAATACTTGGGGGAGTAAGAGGAGATTCTGGTGGACATGTCTCACAGGCGGAAATAGAGGTTATGGTGGAGATAACTTTGATTTTTATGCTAGTAGAGCATGGACAGGAACAACTACTGAGCTAGACCAAAACATTCAAGGTAATGGGTCACACAATCATAATATCGGAATAGGAAATACAGGAAATGGTCAAGCATTTGATATTAATCCAATGTATATAAGCAGTCAATATGTGGAAAAAGAATAGGATAGGTGATGAGATGTTTATTTATTTAAGTAAAGAAAAAGCAAAAAGGATTAGTTTAACAATAGCAAACTCTCAGATACAAAAATAAATAACTTTATAGAATTATATGGAGATGATGTAATTGAGTATGAAGCACATACTATACCACAAATTTGTAACTTAGTGATGAAAAATAATAATACTATTAGAGAAGCAACAGAATCCTTGAAAAGTCGAGAGGGGTCAATTAGTTTTAGAAGAAAATCAAGTTCTTATTGATAACCATATATTAACTTATGATGAAAAGATTATCATAGTGGACGGAAAAATTGTAAATAAGAGTTTAAAAAGAGTTGATTGATGAAATGTAATTACATTAGAAGACGCTAAACATCAAAAAGACGTGTGTTTAGACAAATATTGCTAGATAAACTATATGCTGATTTTGGATTACAATCGGTAAAGTATTCCAAATGGGAGAATCTGATGAATCTAACTTTTTAAGAGTAAATCGGCTATTGATATTGCAACAACATCTACAGATAATAGAGCAATAATTGATGCTATTAACTGTTAAAAGGAGATATATCTGCTGAATTTGAAACAATATAAAACTGATTATGAAAGATAAACTCAAAAACTAAGTGAATTTATACAATCTTTTAAAAATTAATTGAGATTGAAAGATAATTCAGTAAGTCAATTTTACTTTTTGGAGAAATTATAATGTTTACTTGCTTTTGGATACTAAGAGGCACATCAGCGCAAGAGGAATACAGTCAATAGCTGAGAAAGTAATGAGTTGTAAGACAGTTGAAGATTTTAGAAAAATAGAATGGATTAAAACTAGAGGTAGTTTAGTATAGCTACCTCTTTTTATGGCTTTAAAACGGCAAATTACAAGGTTTATTTAATAATTTTTATATAAAGAAATAAAGGAGATGGTAAAAATGAAAGTAGTATTGGTTATTGGTCACAATAAAAGAAGCGAAGGAGCATATTCCACAAATAGTTGGCTCTGAATATGATTATTGGAAAAGAATAGCAGATAAAACTGAAATTCCATTAATGGTAGATGTATATGAGAGAAAGCCAAATAAATTTTTATGTTCCTGAGATGAATGAAGTTTTAAAAGAACTTAATAAGAATGATTATAAATTCTGCATAGAACTTCATTTTTAATTTGCAGCAAGTGAGCAAGTCAATGGTTGTGGAGGTTTAGTTTATTATAAAAATAATGAAGCTAAGGAGTTAGCAACCACTCTTTATGGCAAAGTTGCAGAATATATTTGGTAGCAAGATTAGAGGTAACTCACGGAATAATAGAAATTCAAGATAGAAAACAAGAGGAGGCTATGGAATATGTAATAGCAAAGATACTTATATTTTTAGTTGGAGCCTTTCTTTTGTAGCAACAATGATGAATCTGAAGTTTTCTGTGAAAAAGATGTTGTAGATTTATTTGTTAATTTTATAAAAAGAAAATATTTAATAAACAGTCTGGCCAGACAGTTATTATATTTTAGGAGGTTTTAATTATGAAAGATTTTATTTATGGTATGTTTTTAAAGTGTATGCGATTTTTATGAGTTTTACTTGGGAACAATGGTGCTGGATGGCATTAGTTGCTGGAATAGGTGTTATATGGTTTATAACAGAAAGAAGTATGTGCAAATATTTGATAATGCAGTGGTGTATGCAGAAACATCTTTAATTATGGAGATAATCTTAAAAAGCTAGATGGAGTTGTAACATTTATAATAGAAAGAACAAATAGTTCACTATTTATAGCAAGAGTTATAATCAGAAAATTTTTAAGCTAGAAAAAGAATGGTAGATATTATAGAAACAACACTACAAAAGTTTTTCTAATGTGTTTTGGTACTGGTAGAAAATAGACATCAAAGGAAATGAGGAAGATGGAGAAAACTAAATTAATCCTGGATCCAATTTCAAATGGAAAGGCAATTTTGCTAGAAGAGTATGTTTATGAGATAAATGGGGTACTTTGATAAGAGTACTCAAACATTTTTATAACGGATGGGGCTTCTGTTCCCTAAGATTTTACAATGGCTGTAATCCATTTGGTCGATATATTATGCTGTTGTCGCAGCATGATTATTTATATTCTACACATAATAATACAGGCATTAATCGTACTCTTGCTGATAAAATATTTAATTTCATTATGAAAGAAACGTGGTTGAGTAGTAGAACTACAAGAAGATTTTATAACGCAGTTAAATATTTTTGGGGAAACATTATGGGCAATCTAAAATTGAGAATGAGGGATACAAGGACAGAGCTATAATTGATAGAACTAAGGAGGCTAAGGAATATATAATCATTGGTATAAAGTGTTAGGATTAGGGCGATATTATGGAAAAACTTTACTAATATGGTGGTAGGGGCTATTTTGCTGTATTTTCTATGGAAAGATATAAGACATTTGAAATTTATAGAACTACTATGCAGAAGATAGTAGACAGTTGAAGCTAAATGCAAAAGGACCAAACAGAATTAGATGTGGAAGAGATTAGAAAATTACAGTAATGGGGGTAGGAGAAAATCCTACCCTCTTTTTGTTTTATCAAATTTACTGGTATTATTTTATTTTTATGTTATGTTATATTATTAATATAAAAGAGGAGATACTATGGATTCAAGTATAATTGATATTATTTTCTTTGGTTATTCAGATGGATGAAGCTAAGGAAAAATATATTTTAGATACTTTTCGATTATGGAAATATTTATCTACACTACATACAGGTAAATATCTTATTTAGGTTCTAAAGGATCTGGAAAAACATTACTTATTGAATATTTTAAGAGAGAGCTTTGAAGGAGATCTTTTGTTGATATTAGACTTGAAGAATTTCTAAAGAAAAAGAACAGATATTAAAAGAAGATGGATTATATGATGTAGAATCTCTTTTAAAAATGGATTATATATATAGATCTTTCTAAGATCGCTTTTAACGACAGATCTCGATTGAGAAAAATAAATATTTATATAGAAAAATCTATGCAATAAAAATAAATTTGACTTAAATTTGACACAGATAAGATTTTAGAAACAATTATTGAAAAAGGGTTTAAAAATGAGCTAAGTTGAAAAGAATTTTTCTTTTGATTTTTGAATGAATTAAAAACACAATAAAAATAAAGTTGGTGATTATTATAATTATATATCTGAATTAGAAAAAGTTGTATAAGTGCTATTAAAAATATAAATTTTAAAAATTGTATCTATATTATTTTGATGAATTAGATATTATTGCTAAAAACAAATAATAGTTTGGAAGTTCTTTCAAAAATTAGTTGATTTGTTTCATACTCAATACAAAAATGGCAAGAGAATAATATTCCCATAAGGCTTATAATTTCGTTAAGAAGTGATGTATATAGAAAATTAGATTCTATAAATTCGGAAAAATAAAAGAAGATTATGGGTTATTACTTGATTGGGGTAAACAAATGGATCTTAAATCTCCTCTTTTTAAGTTAATATTTCATAAAATTAGATATTCGATCCAACTTAAAAATTTTATCCGATACCAAATATGGAGAAGTTTATTTGGATGTTTTAAAATTTCTATCCATCACAAAATTAGTTTAACAAGATATATTCTTTCTAAAACCTCTTTAAGACCCAGAGATATTGTGGCTAGAAAATTACAAGAACAGATACCAACTGGGAAAAATTGATGAAAACTCTATAAAAGCAATTTTAAAAGATTATTCTAGTTATTTAAGTTTAGAGATGTTTAATGAAGCTTGTATTTTTGACTTCAGATGAATTTTTAGAAGCACTTGAATTGTTAAAAATATGAGAATGACCATATTTTCTTACGATGATATTACTTATTTAAAAAGAAAATAAAAATTTTATACAAAATAACTTTAAAAATTTAGAACAAATTTTAAAAATTTTATTTGAGATTGGCTTACTTAGGAAATTTAAAATCAATAAAATGGAAGTAGTACAATGTTCTGTACTTTAAATATAAAGATGATTGTGAGATGAATAAAAAGAAAAAGCTTTTCAATTCATTTTGGAATAAGACATCACTTAAATCTTTATTAGATTAGTCGGGAAAATCATCATAATTTCCCTTTAAATAATTTGTAGTGTTTTAAAGCTCTTATCCCAGACAAGTGTAATTTAAAAACATTTTTAAAAATTTAATTTCTATCAACATTTTAAATGTTCAACTACATAGTATCATTTATTACAATATGTCAATATTTATTATTGAGATATTTTTATAATCTATGACTATAAGGCTAAGAGATTAAATTACTCAAGATAAAAATATTGCTTATATGGATACTCTATACTAATAGACCCTATAGACCATAAAAATAAACGCAGATTAATTTCCTGCTTTTTAAATAAAATGACAAATATCTAAAAATATAGTATAGGTAGCAGAAAAATAGTAGAAATTATAATTCTATTTTCAAAGTATAATGGCATATTCAAAGCAATATCATATATTCCTGTTGGTGTACCATTTTTATAATTGACAACTTTATATAATTATGATATTCTAATCAAGTATCAATTGCATCTATAGCTCAATTGGATGAGAGCATCTGACTACGGATCAGAGGGTTGTGGGTTCGACTCTGCTAGGTGCGCCATTAAAAATAATGATATAAAAATGTATGGTCTTAAAAATTTTAAACCATACATTTTTATATTTCTTTTAAAATTTTTGCAATATATTTTCCAGTGTAACTAGATTTTGCAATTTGTTCAGGTGTTCCAGTTGCTACAACAGCCCCCATTTTTCTCCACCATCTACTCCAATATCAATTATATGATCTGCAGTTTTTATTACATCTAAATTATGTTCAATAATTATTACAGTATTTCCTTTTTCTAAAAGTCTATTCAATACTTCCAATAGTTTTTTTAATATCTTGGAAAATGTAATCCTGTAGTTGGCTCATCTAAAATATAAACTGTATTCCCCTTGCTCATTTTTGAAAGTTCAGTTGCGTTTTATTCTTTGAGCTCCTCCTGATAATGTTGTAGCGGGTTGCCCTAATTTTATATAGTCAAGTCCCACATCAATTAAAACTTTTAATTTTCTTTCAAGAAGGAATATTTTTGAAAATTCATAAGCCTCAAGTACACTCATCTCTAAAACATCATAAATACTTTTTCCCTTGTAATAAACATCAAGAGTTTCTTTGTTATATCTCTTCCTTTGGTAGACTTCACATTCAACATAAACATCAGGTAAGAAATTCATTTCAATTTTTATAATTCCTGCCCCTGACAAGCTTCACATCTTCCACCTTTTACATTGAATGAAAAATCTACCTGAAGCCTTACGTCTTGCATCCTGTGTTTCAGCAAAAATATCTCTAATATCATCAAAAAGTTTTTGTATATGTTGCAGAGGTTAGATCTCGTATGTTCTTCCAATTGGGGGTTTGATCTATGTTAATAACCTTTTCTAATTCTTCAAGTCCTTCAATTTTTATACTCTGGATACAATTTTCCCTTATTCAATTTATTGAATAAAAATTGGATAAAGAGTTCCATTCACCAAAGTTGATTTTCCACTTCCACTAACTCCCGTTACAACAGTCATGACACCCAATGGAAATTCAACGTTAATATTTCTTTAGAGTTGTTGCCCTTTGCTCCAAAAAGTTTTATAGTCTTATCCCATTTTCTTCTTTTCTTAGGAACTTCAATTTTCTCTTTCCACTCTAAAAATTGCCCTGTAACTGATTTTTATCTTTCATTATCTCTTTAGGACTTCCAAAAGCAACAACCTCTCCACCCAAAGTTCCAGCACCAGGACCAATATCTAAAATTTTATCTGCCTGCATCATTGTGTCTTCATCGTGTTCAACAACAATCAAAGTGTTACCCAATTCTTTAAGTCTGTTTAAAGTGGCAAGTAACTTATCATTATCTTTTTGATGTAAACCCATGCTTGGTCTCATCAAGAACATATAAACTCAGTTAGTCCTGATCCAATTTGAGTGGCAAGTCTTATTCTTTGAGATTCTCCCTGATAAAGTTTTTGTTTCTCTTGATAGTGTTAAATAATCAAGTCCAACATTTGTCATAAAAGTTGATCTCTCTCTAATTTCTTTCAAAAATTTCTTTAGCAATTTTTCTTGATTTTTATTTAATTTTTAAGTTCATAAAGAAATCTAATGAGTTTTTATACTCATCTCACAGATTTTCCATAATATTTTTCATTGGCAGTTACGGCAAGGACTTCATCTTTTAATCTTTTTTTCCGTGACAAGCTGAGCAAAGAGTTTTCATCATATATTTATTTTCACTCCTTCTTTTGAGATTCTGAAAAACTTTCATAATATCTTTCTCTAAATTTCAGATTGCTCCTTCGTATTCTCTCATACCGTGAAATGAAAAGCCTTCTCCCTCATAATCAAATCTAAATTTTCATCCGATCCATAAAAAAATTATATTCATTTCTTTTTCAGATAGTTTATTGATGGGCTTTTTCAAATCTATTTTATGAGCCTTAGCCATAGATTTAAAAATCTCCCAGCTGTAACCTTTTCTTGAAGCAGCACCAGGAATATACATACCACCATCTTCTATTGAAAGTTCAGGATTTTCTATCAATTTTATTTCCATCAACAGCCAATTTTTACCTAGTCCCTTACATTCATCACAGGCACCGTAAGGAGCATTGAATGAAAATAATCTTGGATTTAGTTCAGGTATGCTAACTTCTTCATAGATTAGGGACAAGAATAATTTTCACTGTATAAATAATCTTCCTTCCATCGTTTACTATAAGTTTTCCATTTGATAATTCAGTTGCAGCTTCTATTGATTGACTAGTCTACTTTCAAAATCTTTGTCATCAAAACCAATCTATCAACAACAACTTCGATACTATGTTTTTATTTTTTTATCAAGTTCTATTTCATCTTCAAGATATAAAATTTCTCCATTTACTCTAGCTCTCACAAAGCCTTTTTAAATAAATTTAAAAATATATTTTTGTGAGTACCTTTTTATCTTTCACAACAGGAGCAAGTAAAATTAATTTACTCTCATCTTTAAATTTTTGTTAAAATACTTTCCACAATTTCATCTATACTTTGTTTTTCAACTTTTGTATGACACACAGGACAGTGAGCTGTCCCAATATGTGCAAATAAAAGTCTTAAATAATCGTAAACTTCTGTTATTGTTCCAACTGTTGAACGAGGGTTTCTATTTGTAGTTTTTGTTCTATTGATATTGCTGGAGATAGTCCTCAATACTGTCCACTTCTGGCTTATTCATCTGACCAATAAATTGTCTTGCATAAGCAGACAAACTCTCAACATATCTCTTTGTCCCTCAGAATAAATTGTATCAAATGCAAGAGAGGATTTTCCACTTCCACTCACCCAGTTATAACAATAAATTCATTTTTGGAAGCTCGATATCGATATTTTTAAATTATGTTGTCTTGTCTCCTTTTATAGTAATTTTTCTATCATAAAATTATCCACTTTCCTTCTTTTTAAATTGCATTTAATTATAGCATTCAAAAATATTAATGACAACTAAAAGTATATTTTATAACATATAAAAAGGATAAAAATTCTCCTTTTTAAAATATAAATCTTAAGCCAATTCCTGCTCTAACATTATGTCCTTTAGTGTCATATCCAAGATTAGCAGTCACTCCAATTCTTGAATTATCAACACCGTTCTTCAAATCGTTTTAATATTTCCAAGTCTATCTTCTTTTTCAGATCTAATATCATACCAGTCAGCAGTTGTATTTAAAACCTCGCTTTATTTTTCCATTAGCCACTCTTCCAAGCTTATTTTCATAGCTATACCAAGAGTAGCTTTGAAAGTTTTGTAGCTCCGAACTCATAGTTTGTATTCAAATTCACGAGTTCAACTTCGGCTTGATTGAATAATAATCATTAGCTTTAACTCAGTCATCTTCCAGATTTTCTTTGATTTTTGAAATTCTACCGTATTTAATTTCGCTGAAGCATTTGATTTTTAATCTTTTTGTAATTTTAAATTGCTGTGTTATAATTGTAAAATAAATAATATTTCAAATAGATAGCAGGGAGAAAAATATTTTTATGTTATACATTGTGACAGCATTATTTATTGAAGCAAAACCTTTAATAAATTTATTTCAATTATAACTCTTACACAAAATTTCAAGTTTTTCAAATGAAAATATAAAACTTATTATTAGTGGAACAGGAAAAATAAAATCATCTATAGCTATGACTTATTTGATTACAAATAATGAATTAAATGAAAATGATTTTATTTTTAATATTGATTTTGCACTTCATCAGACAATGAAGCAAAAATAAAAGATGTTGTTTCCTGTATAAAAATTAAACTCTGCTTATTCAAAAAAACTCTTTTTATCTCGAAACGATTTATAAACATAATTTCAAAGAAATTGAACTAACAACTTTTGATAGTATAATTGAGAAAGATATTGATTACATTGACATGGAAGCATTTGGATTTTTATCAACAGCCTTCCACGTAAAAAGATAAGATTTTTGTGTTTAAAATAATATCTGATATATTAAATGATAATATTGATAAACGTTTGGTTGCAAATTTTTAATGATGAGAATAATGACTCTTATACGAAAAATAAAAAGAATTTTTAGACAGCATACAAAAATATAAATTACGAGATTGTTTTCTAACGAAGATATTCTATTAATAGAAAATATTGATTTAAAAATTTACCGATACAATGAAAGCTGAATTTTGAGGAATCTTATTAGGTATTTTTAAAATAAAATATTCTGATATAACTTTCTTAGAGAACATTTACCTCTACAATGTTAAAAAAATAAAAATGAATCAAAAATTTTCGATGAGATAAAAATTTTAAACCAGAGTTTTTAAAAACAATTTTTACTTCTGGTGAGAAAAACAAAGAAGACTTTATTAAGTAATCGATTTTCTTATATATACGTTGAAAAGAAAATTTTATCTCATCAAAATACAATAAATGTTTTAAATAAATTTCCTAATGCAAAAAATAATTGAAATAGAAAATTACAAAGAAATCAAGTAATAACCAAGATTTTCGATTACAAAAATAGTCAGAAATTAATTCTTTGCATCTAACAAGGAAAATATGATTTACAAGGAGCTAAGGTTTGTGAAAGTTTTAAAAATGACAATTTTTATTATACTTTTTCGATTATAAATTGTGTTTTTGATTGTGAATATTGTTATTTACAAGGAGTCTATCCGTCAGGAAATATTGTGATTTTTGTTGATATTGAAAATGTTTTTAATGAAGTTGAAACTTTGTATGATGAATTAGGAAGCCCTCTCACCTTTGTGTTTCTTATGATACAGACTTATTAGCTATAGAAAATATATGTGATTTTTTTCAGAGAAATGGTATTATTTTATCGAGGACAAAAAGAATTTGAAAATTGAGATTAAGAACAAATCAGCTAATATTGATAAACTCTTAAATTTGAAAAGCTGTTGATAATATATAATTGCTTTTACTTTATCTCCAGAAGATATAACTACAAAAATGAAAAATTTACTGCTAGTTTTCAGAGTTGAAGCAATACTTCAAGAAAAGGATGGAAGATTAGACTTTGTATAGATCCATTAATCTATATTGAAAATTTTTGAGAGAAATATTCTATAATGTTGAAGAATTATTTGATTCAATAGATACTAATTTGATAATGGATGTAAGTGTAGGAGTTTTTAGAATTTCTAAAGACTATTTGAAAAAATGAGAAATCAAAATCAAAAATTCAGAAATTTTATATTATCCTTTTGATTGTATAGACGGTGTCTATACTTATAAGGAAGAAATAAAAATGATATGATAAATTTTGTAAAAATGAAATTTTGAAAATATGTTGAAGAAAAATTTATATATAGGGAGTTTTTATGAGAGCTGCTTTAGTCACTGGTGCTACATCAGGAATTGGATATGAGATAACTAGAAAATTATTAGAAATGAGTTATACTGTATATGGTATAGGAAGAAATTTTTCAAAAATATTCAAGCTAATGAAGAAAAATATTTGAAGGTAATAAGAATTTTTATTCCTGTTAGCTGTGATTTATCTCAAAACTTGACGAACTTGAAAAACTTTACATTCATTGAAAAATAAATTTTAACTTAATTGTTAATTCAGCTGGTGTTTCATATTTTGGTTTTGTATGAGAGAAATGAATATACAAAAATTAAAAATATGATTGCTGTTATATGCAAGTCTCCGTTGATTATTGTTCAGTATTTTTAAGAACTTTAAAAGCAAATAAGGGGACGATAATAAATATTTCATCAGTGACAGCAAAAGAAAGTCCTTTAGCTTGTGTAGTATTCCGCAACTAAAGCAGGGCTTAGTCAATTTTCTAAATCTTTATTTGAAGAGTTAGAAAAATGATGAAAAGTGCTACTGTCTCATCTCAGATATGACTAAGACAAATTTTATGAAAATAATAATTATTTTGAGTGTGACATGACGAGAGTTCATATATAAAAAGTTGAGGATATTGGAAAGGTTTTTAGAATTTATTTTAAATCAAAGTACTAATATTGTATTTACAGATATCACTTTTACAGCCTCAACGTCATAAAAATAAAAAGAAAGGAAAAATATAATGAAAATTTCAATTTTTGGGTAGTGGTAGTGCTGGAAATTCAACCTTTGTTGAAGTTGAAGATTATAAAATTTTAGTTGATGCAGGTTTTGAGTTGCAAAAACTGAAGAAAAATTAGAAAATTGGAAAAGTTTAGCAGATGTTTCTGCAATTTTAATTACTCATGAACATTCAGATCATATAAATGGGGCAGGTATCATAGCAAGAAAATATGATATCCCTTTGTACATTACTCCAGAAAGTTATAGGGTAGGTGCAGAAAAATTAGGGACAATAGATAGTCACTATTAAATTTTATTGATGGTGATTTTATATTAGATGATAAAATAAAAAGTTTCTCTTTTGATGTTATGATGACGCAGAAAGAACAATAGGATTTAAATTAGAAACTCAATTAAATAAAAACTTGCTATCTCAACTGACATTGGTATAGTTACTAATGTTGTTAGAGAATTTTTAAAGATGTTGATGCTATGGTTATAAAAGCAATTATGATTTTAATATGTTAATGAATTGTAATTATCCATGGAATTTAAAAGAAAGAGTAAAAAGTAGAAAATGGGCATCTATCTAACAATGATTGTGCAAGATTTATTAAAGAGATGTACACTGATAAATTATTTTTTGGCTCACGTAAGTAAAGATAGCAATACTCCAAAAATTAATTCAAGAAACTTTAGAAGATGAATTTATGGAATGTTGAGAAAACCAAGCTATGAGATAACAAGTCAAGATAATGTTACAAAATTATTTAAAATAGATGAATAGGGTGGTGAAATATGGACGAAATTAATGAACTATGGGAAGAGTTAAAAATTGAAGTGGAAGTATAGGAAATGAATTATTGCCAGCAGATAAAAGAGAAGTTTTTAATCGGTAAGGGAGATAGAAATGCAGATATTTTATTTGTTGGTAACGATCCTAAAACTTTATGAAAAATGAAAAATTATAAAGTGGAATCTAAATCAAGTGGGGAATTTTTGAAACTTTGATATTGCAGAATATCAACCTAGTTCATACTATGTGACAACTCTTGCTAGAAGGGAAGTCAGATTTAAAAATTTTTCTCCTGAAGATAAAGAAAAACTTTTAGATTTACTTTATATGCAAATTGCTTTTAATAAAACCTAAAAATTATTGTATTTTTAGGAAAAGAAGCAGCTCAGTCAATTTTAAAACGAGAAATTAATTTTGATGAAGAAAGAGGAGCACTTTGTAAGATGGCGTGAGAAATAGATAGCTATCTAACTTATGAAATAGAAACTGTTATAACTGCAAGAAATGATGGTGGTAAGAAATCTGCAATTGCTACAAAATTTTTGGAACGATATAAAAATATAAAAAGCGAGGCTTGACTCTAATGAATAAAAAGAAGCTAGAGTTTTAATTAAAACAAGAAGAGAAAATTTATCTCAAGAATATATTGATAATTCAAGTGAAATAATTTTTTCAAGAAATAATAATAATGAGAATTTTAAAAATGCAAAAATTATAATGTCATATGGATTTTGAAAAATGAAGTGAAGACAGAAAAATTAATTCTATTTTTAAAGCTCAGGGAAAATTGTAGTTCTACCTAAAGTTATTGATAAAGATAAAATATGATCGTTATTGAAGATAAGAGGAATATTTTGTTAGTAGATTTGGAAATAAAGAACCAATCGGAGAAGAATATATTGGAAAAATTGATCTTATAATTACTCCTGGAGCTGCTTTTGATAGAAATATAGAGTTGGTTTCGGTAGAGGATACTATGATAGATTTTTCTTAAAAACATCCTGAATCATTGCAATAGCCTTTGAAGAGCAAATTATTGAAGAAGGAATTGAAATTGATGAGTTTGATATGAAAGTTGATAATATAATAACAGAAAAGGGAGTTATATAATGACAGATCAAGAAATTTTAGAAATTGCTAAAAATATTTATGATGTAGAAATAAAATCTTGGAACTAAGAAAAATAATTCTAACAGAAAAATTTTTGTAAAAGCGGCAAGAACAATATTAGATTGTAAAGGAAAGGTTGTTTTTACTGGTATTGGTAAACTGGAATCATTGCTCATAAACTATCTGCAACTTTTGCATCAACTGGAACAACTTCTATTTATATGAATTCTACAGAAGGTTTGCATGGAGATTTAGGAATAATTAATCCTGAAGATATTGTTATTGCAATTTCAAATAGTGGAGAAAGTGATGAAATTTTATCTATTATGCCTGCAATAAAAATATCGGAGCACTGTAATAGCTATGACCGGAAATTTAAATTCAAGACTTGCTAAAGCTGCAAAACTTATCTTTGAATACTCATGTTGAAGAAGAAGGTTGCCCTTTGAATTTAGCGCCCTATGGCTTCAACAACTAATGCTCTTGTTATGGGGAGATGCTCTTGCTGGTTGTTTGATGAAACTTGAAATTTCTCTCCACAAAAATTTTTGCAATGTATCATCCTGTGGAAGCTTAGGTAGAAAATTATTGACTAAAGTTGGTAATCAATGAAATTTTGGAAAATGATTTAGCTCTTTGCAAGGTTGATACTAGTATGGAAGAAATTGTTATTTTGATGAGTGAAAAACTTGGAGTAGTCTGTGTCATGAATGAAGCTAATGATATTCTTGAGGTATAATTACTGAGGGAGACATTAGACGTGCTTTAAAACATAAAGAAGAATTTTTAAAATTGAAAGCAAAAAGATATTATGACAGTTAATTATACAAAAGTTGATAAAGATGAAATGGCAACTCAAGCTCTATCAATAATGGAAGATAGACCAACTCAAATAAATGTTCTTCCTGTTTTTCGACGATAAAAATTTGTTGGAGTTATAAGAATACACGATTTATTAAAAGTTAGATAGAAAGTTAGGAATTGAATGAAAGTAAATATTAATAATGTAATTGTATCTATAAATAAAAAGATCAAGACAGAGAAATTTATAAAGAACTTGCTAACAATGGAATAGTTAAAGAAAAATATTTTAGATTTAAAAATATTTATCGATTGATAGCAGAAATAAAAAGAGATATAAAATTTATTTATACTTTGGAAATCACTTTAGAAATCAATTTAGAAAAATTTAAAAATTATCTCTGCCAAAGAAGATGAATATGAAAAAGAATAGCTCTATATCCTCAAAAAGAGAAATAGGTTGTTGGAACAGGTCCAGCTGGACTCTTTTGTCTGCTTTTCGTTTGGCAGAACTTGGATATATACCAGTAGTTTTTGAACGTGGTGAGTTGATAAGAGAAACGTTACAACGAATAATTTTATTAGACTGGAATTTTTAAATCCAAACTCAAATATTCAATTCGGAGAAGGTGGAGCTGGAACTTATTCTGACGGTAAACTAAATACAAGAATTAGAAGTGAATATATAGAAAAAGTCTTCAAAGAACTTATAGCTTGTGGTGCTCAAGAAGAAATTTTTGGAATTATAAGCTCCCATATAGGTACTGATGTTTTGAGAGAAGTTGTGAAAAATTTGAGAGAAAAATAAAAACTATGGGTGGTAGATTTTATTTTAATTCTTTGGTCGAAGATATAGAGATAAAAACAATGAAATTAAAAGCTCTGAAAATTTTAGAAGTGGATAGCCAAAAAGATATACTTATGAAGTAGATAAAGTTATTTTTGCTATCGGACATTCTTCAAGAGATACTTATAGAATGCTTCACAGCAAAAGGTGTCTTGATGGAAAAATAAACCTTTTGCTATCGGAGGAGAATTGAACATTTGAGAAAAGATATAGATGAAATGCAATATGGTTCTGCTGCATCAAATCCGCTTTTTAGAAGCTGCAACTTATAATATGGCTTACAATAATAAAAAGAAACTCGTGGAACTTTTTCGTTTTGTATGTGTCCCGGAGGAGAAATTGTAAATGCTTCTTCTGAAAATCGAGCTTCACTTGTTAATGGTATGAGCTTATTCGACAAGAAATGGAAAAATTTTCAAACTCTGCTATAGTTGTTGGTGTGAGGAAAAAGATTATGGTTCTCAAATCTGGAATGTATTTACAGGAAGAATTGGAAAGAAAAATTATGAAATTGTTGGAAAGTATGGAGCTATTTATCAAAAATCTTTTTGGATTTTATGGGAAATAAAAACGAAATCTGAAATTGAAAGTAGTTATAAAAATGGAATTACATTCCTATGATATAAATAATTTTTCCTGATTATATAAAAAGAAATTTAAGAGCTGCTTTTGAAAAATTGGAGTAAGAATAATTTATTCTTTTCAAATAGAGTAAATCTTATAGAGCCAGAAACTAGAACTTCTGCTCCTGTTAAAATTTTAAGAGATATTTCTGGACAATCTTTATCTATAAAAGGTTTATATCCTATTGGAGAAGGAGCAGGTTATGCTGGTGGAATTATGTCAGCTGCTGTTGACGGAATAAAAATTGTTGATTTAGCTTTTTAGTAAAAATAAATTAATTAATGAAATGAGACTAAAAATTTAACTGGTCTCATTTTTATTTTATAAAAATTTAATTTGAATATTAAAAATAAAAATTGTTGACTAAAATAGTATAAATTTATATAATCTAGAGAATAATACGAGGTGAAAAATGATAATTTAATGATTGTTGGAACTTCATCAGGAGCTGGAAAAAGTTTATTTGTTACAGCTCTGTGTAGGAATTTTATAAAGATAAATATAAAGTTTCTCCATTTAAATCACAAAATATGGCACTTAATTCATATATTACAAAAAGATGGTAAGGAAATGGGAAGAGCACAGGTTGTTCAAGCGGAAGCTGCTGGACTAGATCCTGATGTAAATATGAATCCTATTCTTTTGAAACTGTCAACAATGAATAAAAAATTCAGATTATTGTTTGTGGAAAATCTATTGGAAATATGTCGGGTATTGAATACAATAAATTTAAAAAGATTTAAAACCTACTTTGATTGAATAGTTATTCAAAAATTGCAAATCAAAGTGATATTGTAATTATTGAGGAGCAGGTAGCCACTGAAATAAATATCAAAAGAAGAAGATATTTCTAAATTTTGGTATGGCAAGGATTGCTGATGCACCTGTGATTTTAGGTTGCGGATATTGATAGAGGTGGAGTGTTTGCTTCAATCTATGGGACGATTATGCTCTTGAATGAAGAAGATAGAAAAGAGTTAAGGGAATAGCTATCAATAAATTTAGAGCAATCCGACAGTTTTAAAAATCTGGTTTTGAAATTATCGAAAACTTAACTGGTGTTCCAACTTTAGGAGTTATTCCTTATGCAAATATTGATATTGAAGATGAGGATAGCTTGTCGGAAAAATATAAAAAGTTTTAAATTGAATAAAAATTCTGACAAAATAAAAATTTCTGTTATAAAAATTAAATCATATTTCAAATGTTACAGATATTGATCGCCCTGTCTATTCACGATGATGTTGAAATTCAATTTGTAACAGAAAAGAAGTCAAATAGTAATGAGGATATGATGGTTATACCCGGTTCCTAAAACACCATTGATGATTTAAAATGGTTAAAAGAGGAGTGGTATTGCAGAGGAAATTATAAAAGAGAGAGCGAGAACAGAGACAATACTTGGAATCTGTGGTGCTTTTCAAATTTTAGGGAAGAAGGTTAAAAGATCCTCACCATATTGAGGGAGATTATTGAGGAATTAAATGGTCTTGGACCTTTTAGATTTAGAAACTATTATGGAGCAGGAGAAACTTTGGTACAATATCAAGGGAAATTAATTACTGATAATGGAATGCTTAAATCTTTGAATAACTTTACCGATATAAAAGGTTATGAAATTCATCAAGGAAGTAACTCTTGGTACGAGATCTGACTGCGGATGATAGAACAATTTTAGTTACGAGAAATAACATTGCAACTTATTTACATAAATTTTGATAATAAAGAAATTTACTGACACTCTTTTAAATGAAATTAGAAGAAGAAAAGGTTTGAATGAGGATTAAAACACATTTCCTTATGAAGAGTATAAGTTAAAGAAATTTGATGAAATTAGAAAAATTAGTTAGAGAATCTGTTGATATAGATGAAATATATAAAATTATAGGTTTTAAAATAAATATTTTAGGGAGGAGTGGGAATGAGTACAAGTTTTTATGTAAAGAACAGAGATTTAGGTTATGAGAAAGTTTTAAACGTTTGAAAGTGCAATAACTATTTTGGGATGCAAGAAGCTTGATGTCTATACGTTCTTGGATATTGATATCGAAGGATTTCACTATCACCTATATTTCTACCTATGAATGTCTTTTAATAGGAGAGAAGATAATGTAAGTGGAAAAGAGGTTTTGGAATTATCTTTATGATAATATAAGATTATGCTGCTAAGGATTTTTACACCATCTGCACGGGAAGATTGGCTTTAGGCTTTGGAATATATAAAAGCATTGGCTATTTGGTTCAGAAATGTTTATGAAGTAGAGTGAGAAACATATACAGCTGATAATATTGATAAATCTGACTATGAAAGCGATACATACTTTATGTGAATAGAAGTAATTACATCACAAAAGATAAAAAGTACCAAGCATTTATGGTATAAATAGAGTTGTTTCTTTTAATCCAGAGAGTGTCAGATAAAATCAATAACTCAGATAGTCCTAATGATACTTTTTCCAAATATAGTAGAGAAATTCAATATTTAGATGCCTATTCAGCAAACTCCAACAATTTTATCAAAATAATGAAGATCCGCATGGGAATTATAGGAGCTTATGCTCTTACAGAAAATCTTAGAACTATTCTTCCTTATAAAACCTAATTGGTGAATATGAAGAATTTAAATATAGTAAAATGAAGAAAGTTTCTTTTGGAATATTGTCTTGGTATTTATTGGATGGAGATAGAAAATGATGAAAATAGTTATCAAGTTGCAGAGAGAAATAGACTATACTGGATTTTATAAAAATTACCAATAAATAAATATAAATTTATAGATGCTTCATATATTGCGTGGTTGAGCCATTAAGTAAAGAAGAGAATTTTAGAATTGAAGCACAGAGTTTTTGACGAGAATAAAATGTTGGATTATTTTGTAGTAAAATTTTGGATTAGCCTATATTATATAGATTTGATATTAGGACCCAAGATGGCTATATCATCCTGGTTATAATTGTTGGAAAACTGGATTATTTGTGGAAAATTTTTATATAAGATCAAACATATAAATCGGGAGCAATTTTAAATATTTGAGACTCTCATCTATAGCTTTTATTGTGTGTCTCGTATTACTGGCAAGAGCAGGATATACCATTGAAATATCTCTTGTTTACGACTTTAGCTATACAAAAAGCCTGGCTGATGAGAGTAGAAAAGTTTGCTAGAATATTGAAAGCAGGAGATATTGGAGAAAGCCAGAATTATCTTATCCTAGAGCCGGGATACTGTTATTTCCATTCCTTGATAAAATTGTGGAGAGCCTTGTGGAAACGGTTGCCGAGAGAATACAGTTGATGGCTTTGTATCTCCTGCATTTTATGCTTTTGTTGGAGCTTTTTTTCAGTAAAATATTTGGACAAGATGTATTTTGGCTTTGCCTTTGCTATGACTCACAAGGCAATAAATACTTTAGATTCGATGGTTGATATAAAATGAAGATACATAGATTTTGAAGTTTCTGCAAGAGTAGATGATAACCAAACTTTATTCCAGCAAGACTTACAGTGATTGATTTTGTTCCACTATCTAGCTTGTTGTTAAAGTTACACCTGAAAACGCTTTGAAAATATTTTAGGACAGAAATAAAACATTGTTCCCAACTTGGCAAAAGGGAATCAGCTTATGCAGGGCATAGGAATACAGTTTGGAGGAAAAATTTCATATTTTGGAAAAGAATATGAAAAACCAAAATATGGAGATAAGAAAAGATTTCTTTGATGTGAAGATATAAAGAAAGCTGTGAAAATTTTGTATGTTACAAGTTTGTTATAAAGTCAAATAGTTTTTATAGGAATATTTATTATATAAATAGTTTGGAGTTATTAGAAAGATTTACACGGAGGAAATATTTATGTTTCAAAGAGAAGGAAAAGTAGTATTTTAGATTATAGTTCTATTAACTCTTTGGAAGCTACCAAAATTTATAGATATAGCAAAAGAAATTTTGATAAATTAACTAACTATCTGGATCCTATTATATTGAGTTAAGAGAAAGATAGGTGAGCATAATTCATAACAAAGAAAATATAATTGTTGGGGAACGTAATATAGAAATTTTATTTCTTTTATATGAGAGTTGTTAAACTCAAAAAGTTTTGTAGTTCTTGCACTTGTTTTGTCGGAATATGAAAGAGCGTTGAAGAGTGCTGAGCTCAGATTGAATATTTTGAGTTGAAAGAAAACACTTTCTATCCTGATATTCAAAACCTTTAAAAAAGAAATTGAGGGCAACATTACGATTTATTTTGTTCTGTAATCCGAATAACCCAACTGGACACCACACAAATTTGATGATAAAAGTTAAAGATTAGCTGCTATTTCTTAAAAGCAGATTATGAAAATTCTTATAGAGGAGGCTTTTATTGAATTTATTGAATTGAAAGAAAAAAGAAGCAGCCCTATTGAAAAATAAAGATGTATTTATTATGAGGGCGTTCACAAAGTTGCAATACCAGGCTTAAGACTTGGTTATGTATTAGTTTTGATGAAGAACTTACAATAAATTACAAGCTGAAAAAGAACCTTGGTCTGTAAATACTTTTGCCAATCTTGGTGGGCTTCATGGTGCTTGATGATAAAGATTATTGAAAAGTCTGAAATGGATTTAGAAGAAAAGCAACTTATGTATAAAGAATTGTTTAATTTCAATATCTAGAACCATATAGGACAGAATGTAATTTCATTTTATTAAAAATACATAATATTAGTTCAACAGTTTAAGGACAAAATGATAGAAAAATATATTGATAAGATGCCTAAATTTTAATTTTTAGACTTATCATTTTATCAGACTTGCAACAAAAGATAGAGAACTCTGGGAATATAAAAGCATTAGAAGTCAGCAGATATTATGGAGTATAGATAAACTAATTGTTGAAACAGTTAGAAGGAGGGAAAAAATGAAAGCATTTATGCTTGCAGGTGTTAGGTAGTGGAATAGGGAGAAAACGACTATTTCTGTGGCACTGATGTTCCATTTAATAATGTTTCTCCGTTTAAAGTCGGACCTGATTATATTGATCCAGGCCACGAATTTATAATCGAAATAAAGTTACAATTTAGATAAAAGCTTATGATGGAGAGCAGGGGTTAGATATAGCTTTTTTAAACATCACAAAATATATCAATTATTGAGGAGTTATGGGCTATATGATGGTATAGACAATACTCTGATATTAATAGTTGGCACATTTGGCAAGATTTTAGAAAGTACCTGTGATTTTAATTTTAGATGGCATTGGAAAGAGTACGAGTATTGTTGCTCAAGTTTTGGGGTATAAAATGCCTGATTCAAGAGTTACATGTGGTGAGCATATAAATAAAGTTACAAAGTGCAAAGACCTATGAAATTTTCTTAAGGAAGCAATAGAAAATATACGGTATAAATGTTTGTGATTTACATTAAAATGAGGACTTAATATTTCGCAGACATTTAGGTTTATTGCAGGCAAATGAAGTTTCGATTTAGAGGAAACCAATATTTTAAAAATAATGTGATTGAAAATAATATTGATTTAGAAAAGAAATTGAGAGAATTGCTGAATACCAAATCGTATCAGATTTTTGATCAAATGATATTAACTATCCTTGGCTTTGTCTTATTTGAGATAAGGGGAAAATCATGGCAATACTCGTGATGGAGCATTTTCATTTTACTATAATGACAATATAGAATTTTGTATATGGGCTTCAATATTAAACAAATATTTTCGCCGATAACGGATGAGAAAAATACCTGACTGTGATATGTTGTATTTGGGAGGTTATCCAGGAAAATTTTGCTGAAGCCTTATCAAATATTAGAAGTATGATAATCTACCAAGAGCATTTTGAAAGCAATAAAAATATTATTTATGCAGAATGGGAGGCTTTATGTATTTGAGTAAAGCTATTGAGCAAGTTGGATGGTAAAGCTGATGAGATGTGTGTGGGCTTGTACCTTGTTCTGTGGGAATGATGAAACAGGCTTGACATATCAAGATTCGGATATATTTCAATGATGTCAGAGAAAATATTTTAGCTGGGTGGATTATGAGTTCCATTATTCAAAGTTAAACTGTGGGAAGAAGATATTAGAAAATTTAAGGCTTTGTGTGTTGATGGTAGAAATTGGGACCGTATTTTTAATGATAAAAATTATTTGCAGGTTATCCACATATCTACTTTCTTGGTAGCAATAAATTTATAGAAGAAAATATTTCATTTAAAATAAAAAAGGTAAAAATTTAGGAGGAAAAAATGAGTAATTACATAAAAGTACCAGTATATTGAAAAGAGAAGTTTTGAAATTATTGAGGAAGAATTGGAGATAAGGCAAAGAAATTCTACCGAAAGTAAAATGGGTTGTAAAAGAATTATTCACACTTCAGCAGACTTTTGAATATGCAGATTTAATTGAGTTTCAAAACGATGCACCCAAAATGGAATTAAAGCTTTGTAGTGGGCAGCAAAATTTACGCACACAAATATGATAGTAAATGGTTTGAGTAACTGGGGCATTAACAAAATATAATTGTTTGGCTTATTGCTTAGTTTCTGATAAAAGAAGTTATTGAAGAAGCTAAGGCTGAAGGATTAACAAGATCAATAGTTGGTATGAGAAAGGCTGAAAAGATCCCGAAACTAAAATATTTATTTAGGAATGCACCACTGCTTTATATCAATTAAAAGAAATGATTGAAAGAGGAGAAATTGAAACCATCTCTAGTTATTGGAGTTCCAGTTGGATTTGTCGTGGAGCTGCTGAATCTAAAGAAGCCTTTAAGGAATTAGACGCTATGATATCACAATAAATGGTAGAAAAGGTGGAAGTACTATAGGTTGCAATTTTACATGCAATCATTTATAAATTTATAAAGAGAAGGTTTTCATGCGTAAACCCTATAGCAAATTAAAGGAGAAAATGAAAATAATTAGTAAATTTAAAGATTTTTTATGATTACAAAGTTGCAAAATATGGAATGGATGAGAAATTATTATACCTAGAAAAAACTTATTTAGTCAAGTTTTGATTGATACATATAATATAAATATAGATTATAGAATATCAGAAGATGATTTTAATAAAAATTTAAAAGATGATACAAAAATCCTATAGATGAAAAAAAAAATATTCTCAAAATACTTTTTATTGGAGAAAATTAATACATCTATTTTTCTTTCACTGAAATGGTGTATACCATTTTGATATAAAATGAAAATGACGGAGAAAGTTGAAATATTCTTCAATACAAAAAGAAATTATTTTTTAAAGATGGGAAGAAGTTCATTGATTTCAGTAAATTT